>Ga0163215_100344_pt1 | contig 90492 bp, 84 predicted proteins | sample SynspAceP_FD_185934 | JGI IMG/M metagenome (GOLD analysis project Ga0163215, IMG submission 185934) | Saline lake microbial communities from Ace Lake in Antarctica - Synechococcus sp. Ace-P (Hybrid Assembly) | ecosystem: Environmental > Aquatic > Non-marine Saline and Alkaline > Saline | place... | reverse complement strand
GATTATTGCGAACTAGTGGATTGCACAGGACGTTGTATTCGAGAAGACAAAGCAGGCCATATTGAGCACCACAACAGCCCAATACTGCAACGCTTAGGGATTAACGATGAGCAATGGTTAACCTTAAGCACAGAGTTTGAGCAACACTTCAGCAGGGCTGTAGGGAGTGAGCAGATGCTGCAACAATACAAACATAATACTCACCATCAACGCATACGAGGCATGAGTCAGGCCAAAGCCTTATTAAAACGCGCCTAAGCTCAGTAACTTCCTACTAGTACATACCAACAGCGAGTTGTTCCACAAGGCTGCGCGACGTTTGGGGTTAATCGTCAAATATAGCCTTGCCTGCCATTTTACAAATCAAATCAGCCTTTTTTACAACGAAAACAGGCCATTCCGACTAACTCTGTTTATTTCTGGAGAATATTGAGGTGAACAGGCATTATGTTTTTTATTATGGCTGTCATATTAATAGTGTTGAGGTGAACAGGCGTTATGTTTTTTATTATGACTGTCATATTAATAGTGGTCAGTATTTAGGGGGAACTTGGAGTAACGAGTTTATAGGTTCGAGGGTAAAGGCATTTAATTTATGGACTGCCATCTGGAAACTGTTAGTGGTTAGCGCTTAGATATCAGAAACTAATTGAAGTTACTTTGTTCTATAGTCAAAACGGACAAAAATAAAACATAAATTTGTGTCTATCCCTTTGGTTTACAAGTTTCATTTAAATACATAATATGATGGCAATTATCATTTTCCTTGTTGTCTATTATGAGCAGAACGCGACACCGTGGCACCCAAGTTGTTCATGCGGGTTTACCTAAAGCAGAGCAAGGCAAACCGTTTAACAACGGACCTACATTCGCCAGTACTTATCATCTATCTGGTCCAGCTGACAGTGCTGAACATCAATATGGTCGATTTTCTAACCCTACTTGGCAGGCACTTGAACAAGGTTTAAGTGAACTGGAAGGTGGTGAAACTGTGATTTTTCCATCAGGCATGGCCGCTGCGGCTGCCATTATGAGTAGTCTAGTGGTAGCTGGTGAAACCATCGTATTACCCAGCGATGGTTATTTTGCAATCCGGGCTTACGCTCATGAATTTTTAGAACCCAACGGAATAAAGCTAAAATTAGTACGTACCAAAGATTTACTTGCATTTGATTACACTAACGTGCGTTTGGTATTGGTCGAATCACCGAGTAATCCCTTGCTTGATGTGGTGGATATCAAAGCTCTTTCTGCTAAAGTCCACGCTGCGGGAGGTTTAATTGCTATTGATAACACTACACTAACGGTATTAGGCCAACGCCCACTTGAATTGGGCGCAGATTTATCCATGTCAGCAGATACCAAAGCACTAAATGGGCACAGCGATGTGGTATTTGGCCATGTGTCAGCAGCCAAACCTATGCTTATTGAACGGGTTCGCTTGTGGCGTAAGCTAGCGGGTAATATTCCTGGCCCAATGGAAACTTGGTTGGTGCATCGAGGTTTGGCAACGCTAGATGTTCGTCTCGAACGCATGGTCAATAATGCCCAACAAGTGGCTGAAATGCTGGCTAATCATCCTGCGGTAAAATCAGTGCGTTATCCTGGCTTACCCAGCGATCCTTCATACGCTATAGCAAAAGATCAAATGGATCATTTCGGATTTATTATCAGTTTCGACCTTGGTTCTATGCAAAAAGCCAATCAATTTTTACAAGCGGTATCATTGGTTTTCGAGGCAACCAGTTTTGGTGGTGTGCATACTATAGCCGAACGTCGAGCGCGATGGGGGACAGACAATGTGCCAGAGGGCTTAGTTAGATTAAGTGTGGGTTGTGAGCGTATTGCTGATTTGCTTGATGCATTTGAAACTGCTCTAGCCACCTAAAGCATAAATGTAGATGTTTATTGAGCGAGTATGCTCAGCAGTAAAAGTGGTCGTTATGTCAAAAAGCAATGATGTAATTATGATTTGAATCTGCTGAGCTTCACCGCTTCGATTTACTGATATTTGCACGTCTCAGTTCTTAAGCGTTGTTTTTAGGGGGACTAGGTCTGACGGCCGTAACTGCGAGAGTCGAGAACATAAATCAAGCAATACGGGTGAAACCGAATAATTTTGACAGTGGATGCTGCCGACCTTCAATATTAGCGCGCAGCAAGCCCGCACCTATCATGCTGTAGGTAATGCCGTTACCACCATATGCCATGGCAAACTGCACCCTAGGACCATACTGGCCATGTTCGCCGAAAAATGGCAGGCCGTCCACAGTTTCAGCAAAGGTGCCGCCCCAGCTAAACGCCGGTGGTATCGACAGCCCAGGAAATAGCTTTTTAACCTTCTTGCATAGTCCTTTAGCTTTGCTTTCTACTCGCTTATCACGTCTTGATGGAATATCAATATCGTCGTCATCACCACCGACCAATAACCTTCCATCGCCTGTCGTGCGCATATATAAATAGGGTCTGGCTGACTCCCATATCATGGTCGAGGCCAATACACCCAGATCTGCTTTATCTATAGGGTCAGTAATAAACGCATAACTGCTGCGATTATTCGCTACTGTTTGTTTCAGCCATGTCTGCGAAGCGAATCCTGCCGCCATTACCACATATTTAGCCTCTATCAACAGACCTTCTGGGGTGCGCAGAGTTACGCCTTCAGCGGAAGGTTCAATGGCGTCAATGACAGTGCGATCGAATACTCGGCCACCGCGTTCTGCCAGCCGGAGTAACAATTTAGAAGCCATACTATAGGGATCAACGCGCGCAGCTAGTTTAGTTAAAATCGCGCTGGGTGCTTTGATACCAAAATGCTGTTTTAAACTGGCAGAGTCCAGCCAATGCGCATCAAAACCATGTTTGATGCGCATTTCATATTCCTCCCGCATTGCAGTCTTGTGAGCGCGTTTACTCGCATAGTAAAGGCTTTCCTGCATGCTGAAATCTACATCTCCTAGTTCTTTGGCGAGATCACTAAGATCCTTTATCGCTTCAGCACAAGCCCTATAGGCTATTACTGCCTGTGATTCGCCATAGATCTTGGCCAGATCGACCAAGTGAGTATCTATCTCATACTGCAATAAGGCAGTACTGGCTGCTGAGCTGCCCCAGCCTATATCCCGTTGTTCAACCACCACTACATCAAAACCATGGGTACCTAGTTCGTCAGCGATTAAGGCGCCTGTTATACCACCGCCCACCACCACTACATCACAACGGATATTCGCCTTAAGCTGAGGAAATACACACATAAGGCCGTTCTTGATTGCCCAAAACGGGTAACCGCTTTTTAAGTCCATATTTTAATCCTTTGCCGACAGTGGGTTGTGTATTTTGTACTTTAATACTTCGGTTTTGTTATTTGTAATATATTTTTGTGTATTGTTCGCACTGTATCTATGTGCCTATTTGTAAGCTTAACGCATCTGATGCGAGAACTGGACATCATTGAATAAAGGGCTACTTATTTAGTATTTATAGGCGCTGAATGAAAATTGCCCCCTGAGCTAGATTATTCATATGCACTAACTACGCAACGACAAGCTGATGGGGTAGTGATCTGAAGATTTAATATCAGTATGCACATGCACATCGACTACCTCTAATCCTCGATAGTAAATATGGTCAAGATGGCGGAATAAATGGCTTAGTTTTGGCTTACGGATCATTTTTACTTCTTTTAAGGCAAACGACGATGCGAGCTGATTAAAATATTTTGACCTTTTACCATTCCAGGTATTAAAGTCACCCGCCAATAATATCGGGCCAGCATGATTTTCCAAGGTTTGGAAAACTTGATCGAGGTGGGTGCTGAAGTTTTTAAACGACACAAAGTTAATAAGGTGAGAATTTACCACCAGTAAAGACTGCTCTGACGAACCCAATGGATACACGGTTGCCAATAACATTTTTTTTGTTTTTGAAATAGGCTCACTAGGTTTTGATGCTGAAAAGTAGTGTTTTTCTGCGGCTACCGTCGCCCCCGTCTTAACGCCTGTTTCGATGTTAGTTTTTAGGTTTCTAAAGCTGCGCGCCATTATCCATTGATGTTGTTGGGATTTATTAAAATGGCTATCAAAAGGGGTGTTTAAAATGGCCTCTTGTAGGAGGATTAAATCTTTGTCACAAGTGACAGTGATAAAGTCTTTTTGCCATCCCTTTTTTTTGCATTTAAACACATTCCACAACAATACCTCGATATTTGGCCCCATTACCTGTTTCGACGCACTGCCCATAATTTTTAAGGACTCAATTGGGCTATAGCGACTTTTAAGCATTAAAATAGTGGCCTTAAAAAAAACAGCAAACAACAAAGTGCATTATTGTACGGCTTGCATTACAAATAGGGCGAAAATAAACGAAACAAGTTGTTGCGAACTTTTTTGTAATTGGGCAAACCATTAATTTCAGCTTCGATGACGGGTATCGCATTGTGTTTCTTTAGAGCAAAAAATGCAGTTAGTTTGGCATTAAGATCTTTATCAAAACATTCTAGGTTGATTTCAAAGTTGAATTCTAGACTTCTGGCGTCCCAGTTGGTCGAGCCTATAAATGACCAAATATCATCAATAATAACAATTTTACTGTGGTCAAAAGGCCGACTGTTTTTATAAATTTTGATACCGTGTTCCATTATTCTAGAAAAATTTGCTTCCATCACCCAATCAACAAAAGCAATGTTACTGTGCTGGGGCACAATAATTTCGATTAATACGCCACGCAATGCTGCTGCGTGAAGGGAGGTCATTAATGCTTGGTCGGGGATAAAATAGGGAGTCATTATTTTTACGCTTGTTTGAGCGCAGATTAATGCATTAATTAAGGTCCAGCGTATTTTATTATGGTCTTCATCTGGACCATCTTGAATAACGCGAGCAACAACAGATGGTTGTTTTTTTAGCTCCGCTGAATTTGGCTCGAAAGCCGGAAATTGAATTAACTCACCGGTAGCAAAAAACCAATCCTCAGTAAATACCTGGCTAATCTGATCAATTACTGGGCCTGTCACTTTAAAATGTATGTCATCTATCGGGTGAACCGCTGAACTAACCAGATTATTTTGGCTCAGGTTCATGCCACCAATGTAGGCTACGTCACCATCCACGCAGAGTATTTTCCTATGATTTCGCAAGTTGATAAAGCGAATGCTAGTAAACGATATTGCGGGTAAGAAACGGGCGGTGTTTACTCCCAGTTTTTTTAGTACTCGGTCTGATTTGTGCCAGCTATAACCAATGCCTATGCCGTCTAGTAACACGTTTACAATGACACCACGTTGCTGGGCTTTGACTAATGCTTCAACAAATTGGTGACCAAGTGTATCGTAATCAAATATATAACTAGATAAAACGATGTAACGCTCTGCGTTATGAATAGATTGAAGCATGGCGGGGTAAGCGTTATCGCCATTAATAAGCGGTTCAACTCGGTTGCCGGCCACAAAATTAACCGGGTGAATGGTATATCCGGCGATGATTGCACAATGCCAGTTTTTGGGTAGTTGATGAAATTTAATGGTATTTTCTTGCTGGCGAAAGTCTTGTTTAAGCGTAAGTGGGTGTTTTTTTTGCGCTAAACGCTTAATACGATTTATGCCAAACAACCAATAGAATAGACTACCCACAACGGGCGAGAGTATAACTAAGCCAATCCAAGCCAGTGAGGTACGTTCGTTTTCTTTAAACAGAAGTACATGTAACGATGTCACAGCCGATAGGCTAATATGCACAATAACGATGATGGTGACCCAATGGATGTAAATCCAATTAACCATGACTTCAACTATTTGCATAAAACCCAATCCAAATAAAACCCAGTTAAATCAATTACGGAACACAAAAGTGCTGACAGATTATTACCACAAAATAGCACACTATCTAACGGATACTTTTGGCGCCAACTTTATTTTCTTAATCATACTGTTAACGACTGGCGTATCTATCGTTTATTTCATAATAATTAGTTACATTATTACACAAATGGATAAAGAATATTTTCTGTATAAAAACGGGGGCGATAATCAAATCACCGATGATGTGCATATTAAAAAGTCTTATTTAAGCTCGAAAAACAGTGGCATACGCTACTTGGTAAATATTGCTAAAATCATTATCGGCGTATTTTTATTAGTGTGCGGAATTGTAATGTTGGTTTTACCTGGTCAAGGTTTAATCACAATGTTAATCGGTCTAAGCTTGATCCCGTTTCCCGGTAAACACAAGCTTGAGCAAAATCTTTTAGGGCGAAAGTCTGTCAGGTCCTCCTTAAACTGGATTCGAGCCAAAGCCAATAAAGACCCCTTTATTTTTGATTAGAGCATTAGTCAAATATTGATGAATCTGATGGTTTTAAATGCTGTCAATTTAGCCCCAATAATCAATGAAAGCTTAAGTTGAATCACAAGGTGTTGGTAAAAAAAGCGGTTTAAAAATAATTATTTAGTTTTGATCTATTAATAAGGTTTTAAAGTAAATAGTCGTTCCCCCTGCTGAATAATAGCAAAAGTAGTTAATTCCCTTCCCACAGGTACAATCCCTTGAATCATACAAGCGCCGTCAACATCATCGCCAATAAAATCAATGCCTTGATATGTAATATATCCAGAGATGGCTATTTTACTTATCTAAACCCACATTGGAGTCATGTTCTCGGCTGGTCAATAAATGAAATAATGGCCATGCCTTTTATCAACTTGATTCACTGGGAAGACCAGAAAGATACCAATATAGCTTATCGACAATTGCTAAATGGACAAGCCGTAAGCAATTTTCGCAATAGATATCGTACTCGGTCAGGCAAATATGTATGGCTTCAATGGTTCGTTACTCCTTTGGAGGATGGGGGGCTCGTTGCAAGTGCCCATGAAATCGATGATGTCGTGATAATAGAAAACACATTAAAGCAGCATGCGGTATTGTTAGAACAAGTCAGTTCACTGGGCAAACTCGGCCACTGGAGCATTAATTTTGAGAGCAAAGAATTATTATGGTCAAAGGAAATTTATGACATTCATGGGGTCACTCCAGAAGAATACACACCTGAACTTGATTCAGCCCTGAATTTTTATCATCCAGACGATATTCCCAAAGTCAAACAACATGTAAATAGGGCATTGGCCGAAGGGGACGGGTGGCATTACACACTAAGACTTGTGAGGCCTGACGGCCAAATTAGAACAGTGAGAAGTTTAGCGGAGATCCCAATTAATTTAGCGGGTAAACCAGTATCCGTGTTTGGTGTATTTCAAGATGTGACGGATTACGAAGTATTAAATAAACAGGTGGAGTTGTTGTCCCACGTTGCCAATACTTCAAATGCCGGTGTAGTAATTTGTGATAGTGAGCGAAAAGTCGTTTGGGTTAATAAAGCATTCACATTATTAACAGGCTATGTCTTGGATGAAGTTTTTGGGGCAGGTCTTGGCGGTTTTTTACAAGGCCCCAAGACCGATTCTAATACGATTAGTCAAATGAGTATTGCACTGTTAGAAGGTAGTGATATCAACGTTGAAATTCTTAATTATCACAAAAATGGCAGTGAATATTGGAATAATTTACTGATATCTGCAGTGAAGGATAGTGAGGGAAATATTAGCCATTTTGTAGGTATACAAAATGATATTACAGAGAAAAAACAACAAGCAGAACTTATCATTAGAAATCAGCGGCGTGATGCTATAGGGCAATTGGCGGCGGGCATTTGTCACGATTTCAATAATATACTGGGCATTATCTCTGGTAGTGTTGAATTACTTAAAATCCAAAATCAAGATATTCGCTTAGACAAATTATTAGGCTCTATGGACACGGCCATTGTAAGAGCGTCAGCGATAACTTCCCGACTACTCAAGTCGACGAAAAAAGAGTCTGAGCTTGCTGAAACAGTTGATATTGACGATGAACTTGCCAGCGTAGTTGAAATGCTCAGAGAGTCTATCCCCAGAAACATAAAATTAACGGCGTCGTTAAATTCAGGCAGAGGCGCTTTTGTTAATAAAGACGGTCTAGTGGACTCAATTATTAATCTTATAATTAATGCTAAACATGCAATAGAACATCATGGTGATATTGCTGTATCGACCTATAACCTTGATACGTTTAGCCGTGGCAATGAGATTGTAATCAATAAACCCAAAGCGGCCAGTTCTTTTGTTGTAATTAGTGTCTGGGATAATGGTTGTGGTATTCCCAGTGAAAACATTACAAAGATATTTGACCCATTCTTTTCAACACGAAGTCATGAAAGTGGTACCGGCCTTGGCTTGAGCATTTTAGTTGAACTAGTCAACAACGAGGGCTTAGGGCTCACCGTTGAAAGTCAACTAGGAATTGGGACCTCAATTAATATTTGGTTACCGGTATCCAGCATGAGTCTGCCCTCTAAGGATAAAACGATGTTGGCCTCAGATAGCATAGTGGGGCTAAAAATAGTGTTTATCGACGATGAGGAATCACTCCTAGAAATTGTGGGTACTTATCTTGAAACACTGGGGACTATCGTCACAAGCTTTTCGGATGCTCAGGAGGCATTGAGCTATATCGACAGCAATAGCGCTTCAATTGACCTAGTTATTACTGATAACAATATGCCTGGCAGTATTCAAGGGGCGGAGGTTTATAACCATATCACCCAACATTATGGCGCAATACCTTGTTTGGTTATGACGGGTTATGCAGGCGATGTTTTCGCCTATGCAAAAGCAGAACATGTGCTACAAAAACCAATACAGTTAACTCAACTCAAAAATACTATCGCGAGTTATTGTAAAAGGACAAGTTAGGCACATTGATATTTATTATAACCTCGCTTGCTTAGCTTGATATATACAATGTAATACTCAAATTTACTCAGTTAAAGCCGCTTTTTGTGGTTTAGATTAACCAGACGATAGCGCATAGAAAAAATATTTGGGGCAGGGCACTAATCACTTAAAACCTCAGCCGATATTGAGCTATGGCCAAGATTATGGAATAACACCATATTAAACAACGCGCACTAGTTGCTTGTTTTATGCGCTTATGCCGGTTATTTGATATCAATCAAGTCCAAACTTGTTTCATCTTGCTTAGATAATGGATAGTGTTTATTCTTGCTATATAGAAACGGCATGCACAAAGACTAAAGCAAGACAGAATGCCAGAACTTAGCTAGTAGCTTTATTTCGCAGGGAGCACGAACAGTTAACATTGACGAATTTTTTTAAAGACAAAGCGTATTTATCAACAACTCATTGCCATTGGAACAATAAGCAAACGATGCTAAAGATAGTTCAGTATATTCTTCCATTTGAGTCTCAACAGGGCTTTACTGATAAAATACTTTTAGACCGTTACCTGGCCTGGGATATGCCTTCAAGGCAAATTCAAATTTCAGCCATTACCACCTTAACCGCACTTTTATATATTATTTTCATATTTATTGATAAGTCTTGGGCATCTGAACAGGTTCAATCATTGATGTTGAAAGTTTATTTGCTAATTATTGTTCCTATGTTGCTTATTATTAGCTTACTGGCCTTTAACAAAAAATATTACCAACTTGTAATGTTAGCCCTTGCGGCTTACCCGATAGTATCCTTGTCGTGCCATGCTTATATTGCCAGTAAGCTTACTAACTACTCGCCATTTCTTACAGAAGGTTACTTAGGGGTGCTGTGGATCTTTATTGTTTCTGGCCTGACCTTTAAATATGCAGTAGTGAGTGCGCTTACCTCGTCGATCATCCTGCTTGTATCAGCGTTCTATTTTATAAGTCAGACAGATTTATATGTCATGCATGTGTTTTGGGTATTGTGTAGTTTTTCGTTTGGCTTTCTCGGCGCCTTAATCTTTGATCGTTCAAGAAAAGCGATTTTTATCAATCAGCAGGCATTACACCGTTTAGCCATTACCGACCCGTTAACCGGTTTATTTAACCGTAATCAACTGCAACATGTGCTTTCTCAAGAGATTGAGCGAAGTCTTCGATATAATAGAACATTCGGCTTTTTGCTAGTGGATATCGACTACTTTAAGACTGTAAATGATAACTTTGGCCATGATACAGGCGATGCGGTACTGCAAAAAGTCGCTCAAGTATTGTCAAAGTCTGTACGTGAAAATGACACATTAATAAGGTGGGGGGGAGAGGAGTTTGTGGTCATTGCTATAGAGGTGGATGAAGAAAGCCTTATTTGCTTAAGTAATAAACTACGTGAAGACATTGAACTCGAACAATATGGTGCAGCTGGTCAAATCACCATAAGTGTTGGCGCTACATTATTTAGAAAAAATGATTCGCAAGACTCACTGCTGGCTCGGGCCGATAAAGCCCTTTATCAAGCAAAAGATAATGGTCGTAATCTTACGATTTTTGTGTGAAATATATAGGCTTTATTACAAACTCCTATATCGCTACAAACTTATTTAAAATAAGGGCTTAAGGGGAGGGTAGATTGGCGCGAACTAAAGAACCTATGTAAACCATATTAACCCGCACATAGCGGGTTAATATGGTCCGTCGCTATTTATCTGTTTTGGTATTTTCTAATAATAATTATTCTTCTTTAATAAGCTGTCGATTACGGTACTTATCTTTATTCTTGCGCCCTAAAGCATATAGCTTTGGACGAAGATAGCGACGTAGCCAAGGGAACAGATAACCAAGATTAACCATTCTGCCACTGGCAGCTGGCATGGCAATTTCTAATCTATCTCCTGCTGCTATGCTCAACACCGCATCGGCTACTTCGCTAGCACTGCTCATAGGCTGGGAAAAGACGATATCTTCAACTTTATCAATCTCATCCATAATAAAACCGGTATCAATTGGTCCAGGAGAGACCACGCCAACATGTATGCCAGTACCACGCATTTCGTCAGCTAAAGCATAGGCAAATGCACGTAAGCCAGCTTTAGTGCCAGAATAGGTGGCGGCGCCTTGCAAAGGAGCCATACCTGCAAGTGAGCCGACCATAACAATTCCACCCCCTCCAGCACGGCGCAAGTATGGAATAGCTGCACAAGACAGTATCAAAGGGGCACGAATATTGATATCAACCATGGCACCTACGTCAGCGGGAGAAACAGTCTCAAGATTACCGCGGCAGTGCATGCCAGCATTGTTCACCAATACGTCAATACTACCAAACTCCGACTCAGCCTTGGCTAGCAGGGCTAAACATTGCTCGGTATCTGCTACATCCATTGCCACGGTAAGCACTTTGGTCTGCGCCGCTAGTTCATCTTTGATTAAGTCCAATCCTTGTTGACCTCTAGCCACCAATACTAGATTGGCTTTTTGCGCCGCAAAAGCTCTAGCACAGGCGGCACCGACACCAGCAGATGCACCCGTGATAATAATTGTTTTTCCTGTAAATCGTGCCGTCATGCCAGACTCCTTTGGAGCTTGTTAAATTAATTGAGTAAAGCGCAGTAATTCGCTAAATTTCACATTACCTCAAAATCAAAATTCAATCTATCAAAGACACGTACGAACTAGCCATAAAATGAAGGTATAACATCAACACAAATGTAGGCAAAAATTAAACTCAAAATAGATTCATCAAACCAAAATAGACAGAAATGCTTAACGGAATTTATAGGATAAAATGAGAGTTTAATTAAAGGCACTGAGTAAATCAGTCAAAGTGCGATTAATATAAGAGCCTTAGATTTGATTTAAACAAACTATAGCAGATCAAATGTCTCAGATTTCAAGCTAAAGCGTGTTTCATAGAACGCAGGCAATATATGAAGGAACGGGTAAAACAGGATAAGATACAGAGACACAAGCAACACAAGCCTTCTAAATACAATACATACATATTCGTAATAATAACTGTTATTACGAATTGACAATGTAATACTACACACCTATTATCCTAACTCCACCTAAACCTTGTCTATCCATCTGAGTTTCTGCAGGCTTATGCAATATCATCCTATTACCGATTCATTTAAGTTAATCACTCAACAACGTGAACTGCTTAAACAACCAGAGTTTAAGTACATCTATCCATCGCTCGATAGTTATTTAACAGCAATGGAAAACCAAGGAGTGTCTGCACGTCGCGATTTGGATATTTTGTTAAGCTATTTGATTAATGTGATTGGCAATGCCAAAGGCACACAAACCCGTTTTAGAAATGAAGCCGAACGTTACATGTTGTTTTGCTGGACTGAAAAACATAAGTCAGTCCTCAAATCTAATGTTGAGGATGTGCGAGATTATATTGATTGGTTATGGTCACCGCCCAAGGCCTTAATTGCTGATAACACCATCGCTAGCCGTTATAAAGCTAAAGGCGATTCAGATGTCAGATTAGTGAATGAAGCTTGGCGACCATTTGTATTACGTGGTGCTAAAGCCAATCGCAAAACCAATGAGTTTATTTCCCCAGAGCGCGCCAAACTGGCTAAACCTAAACAGGCTTACAGCTTAAACCAAACCTCTTTACAAAACTCCTATGCCTCGTTGAACGTATTTTTTAAAGAATTATGGGAAACTGAACTGATCAGTCGCAATCCAGTGAGTTTGGTTAAAAAAAGCTGCAAATATTTAGTTAAAGGTAAAATATACCAACCACCACATACCCTAGATGATGAAACTTGGCAGTTATTTGTTGATACATTAACGGCGGCAGCTGATGAAAATCCGCTGTTCGAAAAACACCGTTTTTTGGTTTTGTCCTTAAAAGTACTATTTTTGCGTATTTCAGAGCTGTCTAACCGCGATTATTGTATTCCTATATTTGGTCATTTTAGACAAGACGCCAGTGGTGAAGGCTGGGTATTAAACGTGATTGGCAAAGGCAAAAAGCAGCGTTTAGTGACGGTGCCTGATGCCTTTATTGACGGGGTATTAGTGGGTTTTCTTAAACAAAGTGCGGATTTGGCTTGTAGCAAATGAGAATCATTTATAAAAGATCAATTTACCCCTCAAAACTCACTTGAGCATTCCCAATGCTGAGGCAATAGTTTGATCAATTCTAGGATGATGAGTACCGGTGAAAAGCCCACAGATAAGTTGAGGCTGTTGAAGCCATAATTTTATCTAAGACTGAGGCTGCAAGCACTAACTTGGAAATACATAATTTAACAAATAGCTATTTGTGCTTCACTATTCTCTCTAGGAACGTTTCCAATTCAAAAGCGTTAAACACTTCTATGTCTCGCTTAGCAAGTGACTTGGCAGTTGATAATGTTACGCCTAACCTATTAGCGATATGTTTTAACGGAATGCTATCGAAATCTACATGTTTATGTATTTCGATTATTAGCTCATAGCACTTTTTGTTTAAGGTTGCGTTCTCAGATGATCCTGAGGTAACTTTAAAGGTGTTGTCATATGCTGAGGTCATTAAGATATTTTTGATGTATCTGCCAATAATTATTAATGCAGTTTATATTAAGGTACTTTGGTTGGCTATTTTGACTATCATTTTTAATAAATAATCAATTCGTAATAATTGACCTTATTACGAATTGACTTGGTATTTATATGGCGGTACAGTACTCTTATGAAATATCATCCAATTACCGACACAATTGATCGCCTGCCACAGCAACTTAGGTTATTAGGTTCTGCTGAGTTTAAGCACATTTATCCATCTTTGGACGAATACTTGAATCAAATTGAAAGTTCAGGTGTTAACGCCAGAAAAGATTTAAAACACCTCCTTCGTTTCCTTACTAATGTCATTGGTAATTCAATTGGCACACAAACCCGTTTTAGAAATGAAGCTGAACGATTTATGTTGTTTTGTTGGACTGAAAAAAACATTTCGGTCCTCAATGCTGACGTTGAAGTGATTCGCAAGTACATTGATTGGATTTGGTCTCCACCAAAATCGCTCATTTCTGATACTACTATTGCAAGTAGGTATAAATCCAAATCGAAAACGGAAATTCGTTTAGTAAATAAAGATTGGCGCCCATTTGTGCTAAGACAATCAAAGGCTAATCGTAAAACCAGTGAACTTATCTCTCCTGAGAGAGTGTCGATCGGTAAACCAAAGCAAAATTACAGTTTAAATCAAACATCCTTGCAGAATTCTTATGCTTCACTAAATATTTTCTTAAAAGAACTAACGGAATCTGAGCATATGTTACGAAATCCTATTTCTCTGGTGAAGAAAAGTTGTAAATACTTGGTAAAAGGAAAAATTTATAAACCGCCTCACACATTAGACGATGAAACATGGCAATTGTTTGTAGATACACTGACCGAAGCCGCTAACGAGGATCCTATTTATGAACGACATAGATTTTTAGTGCTCGCACTCAAAGTATTATTTTTGAGAATTTCAGAGTTATCTAAAAAGGACTACTACACACCCACATTTGGTCATTTTAGAGAAGATGCTTCGGGAGAAGGATGGGTTCTAAATGTCATTGGTAAGGGTAAAAAAGAAAGGTTGGTTACTGTACCTGATACATTCGTTGACCACGTTTTAATTCGATACAGGGTATATCTTGGGTTATCACCCCTGCCCCATGTTGATGAGAACACACCTATAATGCCTTCATCAAAGTCAGGCCAAGCGCTTCATCAGGACAGCCTCAACAACATGGTAGAAGAGGCATTTGACTTGGTCATCAAGTCGCTGGTTGCAAAAGACAAAAAGCCACAAGCACACGCTATTGCTGGTGCATCTTCTCATTGGTTGAGGCATACCGGGGCTACGCAGGCACTAGATGAAATTAGTGAAACTATGCTTGCAGAGGAACTGGGGCACGCAAGCGTTAAAACCACAGTAGAAATTTATGTAGCACCTGCGCATAGAGATCGAATCAAATCCGGCGTTTCAAGAAAGCTTTAAATATAATCAGTGTACGGGGGAAATGGTCGATCGACTTCGACCATAACATGCAGGCATAACACTCTTTTAAATATTTATATACTTAAGAGATGTTAATGTATGTCATTTGACCATCAACTATAACTTTTAAAGCCGATGATAATTTGAAGAAAACTTTATTCAATGAAGGCGATGCTCTCTATTGTTCAATGCTTAATGCAATGAATGACGCTACAACTGAGATATTGTTAGAAAGCTACATTTTTGCGCTTGATAGCGTAGGTGCTCGATTTATCGAAATGCTTAACCACAAAGCGAAACAAGGTTTAAAGATAAAACTACATTTAGATGCCGTTGGGTCTCAATTTATCAAAATGGGACCTTCGTTAAAAAAACAACTTGATGAACGCATACAACTAAAATGGTTTCATCGCTGGAGCTGGCGTAGGCCATGGCAATTTAATATACGCGACCATAGAAAATTATTAATTGTTGATAGCAATCAGGTTTTTTTAGGTGGTTTTAATATTCACAAACAGAGTTCGCTCATTTATTTCGGTGATTTGCGCTGGCGAGACAGTCATATTAAAATTGAAGGTGAGATTGTAGAGCACTTTCGTCGATATTTTATTACTTTCTGGCACAAGCGGGGTCAACATTATTTGGGCCCTTTGGAGAAAATCGATTTGGTACCCAATTTATCATTTCGTTGCCGATACCTTTTACGCTGCAAGCTAAAAAGCCACATCGACAAAGCACAAAGTAATATATTCTGCACCACACCTTATTTTGTTCCCGACGAGTTTGTCATTAAAGCGTTAATCGAAGCGGCTAAACGAGGTGTCGATGTCCGCTTGTTAGTGCCCTTTGAAAGTGATCATGCATTAGTTAACGCGCTAGCCAACCGCTACTACTTTAGGTTGATCGAGTCAGGCATAAAAGTTTTTGCTTATTTACCTCGTATTATCCATGCAAAAACTATAATTATAGACTCAAGAACCGCGATGATTGGTTCAGCTAATTTAGATTATCGTAGCCTTTTTATAAACTATGAACTTGTGTGTTTTTTTCACTCTAAGTCACTCGCGCTGTCAATGACAAAAGCGTTTTCAAATGACTGCCAACAATCGATGATTGTGACGCGAAAAACTAAATTTAAGATAACAAAATGGTGGCTCTTACGCCCACTTGCTGCCTTGTTGAAACACTGGATATAGCAGTTTTTATCAAAATTGACTTGACGAAATTACAAGTCGACTCAACATTGCAAACACAGCGGGTCGCTAGAATTCGTTTATTTTTTTAAGAAGAAAATTGAACGTTGACTTTATCTGACTCAGCGTTCAATTCATTACATATTAGAAATTTACTTTGAATATTTCGTTATAACCAAATATATATTCAAAATAATTCGAGAAGTTTGGGACTCCACTTTAGGCGTCAAACCGAATGGAACAAGACTGATGCAAATGCAAACACAATCAAAAATCGTTGATATACCAGAGCTTAATGTGGCGATTTTTTCTTTTCTTCTAAATTTTATTTGGGAAATGTGGCAAATACCATTTTTTATGGCGATCCCTAACGGAACACATTGGGCTGGTGTGGTTGCCTGCACGCAGGCAACTTTTGGCGATGCGGCTATTTCCATCGTAGCATTTTGGTGTGTTGCTGCGTTCGCAAAGTCGCGAATGTGGTTTATTATGCCAATGCCTTCCCAGGTTGGGGGCTTCGTCATGGTGGGAGTCGTCATTACGATCGCATTCGAGGCTATAGCCACAGTTTTTTTAGAGCGATGGAGTTATTCGCCATCGATGCCAACGCTACCGTTCTTTGGAACTGGGCTATTACCGCTACTCCAGTGGATCATATTGCCACCATTGACTATTTGGTTCGTTCGACGCCAGCTTACATAATTTACAATATGATCATCACGTTTGCGCCTCATTGGTCATTTTCTTTTTGCTTTTCCCATACACATCTTCATTTGACTAGTTTGCGAAGTTTCAGCTGAGACATTACTTAATGAAAATTCAGCCTCGACATGTTTAGATTCAATATTGGTTTGGTTGATTACCTAAGGCGTTATTTAACGATTGCAATACCGTTTGCCGTTTGGATTTTAACGATAATCATTAGCTTGCGAAGATGTTTTGTTCTCATCTATTCTCGGCGATATTAGTTTATTTTCTTGTGTAACCGCCGAACACGCCATTGTGAATAGCACATTAGATGATATCAGCCCTGTAATAACAGCAATATGATAAATCAGGTGACATTTTATATTATTCACAATAACGTGCTCTTGGCGATGATTTCAATTAAAAGTCACGGTCAAATTCAACTATGTCGTACCTTATAATTTCCCCATCTACCACTGTGGCATCGGCGAAATGCTTGTTTTTTGTTTTTCCAAGTCGGATTTTCCCAACAAATTCACGAGAGTAGCTATCTGCCCCCTCTGCGATAGATGAGGAATCAAAGACTGTCCGATAAACATTAAAGACTTCGTGCTCTTTAAGCCTATCGGTATCTGATACGCAAACCATAACTTGCTTATCTTTTGACGTAACCACCTGCCCGCTCATAATATAATCGTGATAAACCTGACTTGAACAGCCTCCAAGGAGGCCGACTGACACCACCACAATGGAAAAAAGTTGAGTAAATTTGTTCATGTGAACCTCCAGAAATAATTTATATAAAAGAGACAGGGTTTCTCCCCTGCCTCTTAAGGCGTTTACTAATTTATTTTATGCTTATGCAGTGGCTTCGATTTTTCAGCGGTATACCCCACCATTTGACCCATCATTTCCTCAATCAAGGCAATGCGATTTTCCATCATTTCTATCCTTTGTTCGTCTGATATTTGCTTTTCTTCTTTCATTGCTTTCATATTGTCTTTGGTCATTGAGCTTTCTTGTCCTTTATGCTCGCCGTGCATCATTGACATCATGTCTCCCATACTCTGAGCATGTTTGAGTAACATTTCCTCACGTTTTTCTTGATTTGTTTCTTTTCGAACTTGACCAAGCAATGTATTCATTTCAGAAATATGCTTTTGCATCTTTTCCATTTTGGCTTCATTCATCATGCCCATTGACATTGACTCGTTATCACTACTTTGTTGTGCATTGACAAGTGCTAAAGGAGCGATTGCTATCAATAAAGCGATCATTAGAGTTACAGTTTTTTTCATCGTTATATTCCTTCTTTTTATGCGCCTGATAGCGCTATTATTAAAATATTATGTTCGAGTGGTAACAAACCCTAAACCTGTAAGGTAGACAGAAGTCAAGGGTTCTAACATAAGACTTTTCTTTTCTATACACGTCTTTTTTTACTTTTATCTACAGTGGGTTCAATCAATACTTCCATTATTTTTTAGATATTTTCGTTACTTTTTTTGTTTGAGAAAATCAACCAATGCGTCAATTTCTGCCACGGTTAAAGGCATCTTTGGCATGGCCGACGTGGGGTTATTAAATTGAGGGTCCGTTAGTTTTTTTATAACAAAATCGGCACCCTTTAGCTCAACTGTATTGTCTAGTGGCGGCCCAAGCGCCCCCCCTTGCCCATTAAAACTGTGACAACCCTGGCACCCGTATTTTGCCATCAATTCACCGCCATTCATGACCAGTATGGCTACATCATCCGCTGTATTTTTATCGGGCACACTGGATATGGTTTTTAAAAACTCCATCACAGCCTCTGTTTCCTTCCCAGTTAAATGTGCTTTTTCACGCATATGGGGCATGATGACTGACCATTCCTGAATAGAAAATTCCTGAATAGGTCGTGAATTGTGACAACGGGCGCAATTGTTATTTATTATCTCGGCACCACTGGCAACTTCTGCAGCAAAGGTCTGTGGTGCCAGAAATAATATGCCGCTACAAAGTGTTAAATATAGTGTTCTTAAAAACTGTGAATATTTCATTATTGTTCCCCTCAAAATCCGTAACTAAATTGAACCGCTAAACGCTGATCATCATCACCTACATCTACATTGGTATCTTCGTAGGAGAATTTGATAACCGAACGTGCATCCAACCAATAATTAATTCCAGCGACCCAACGTTTGGCATCGGCATACTTATTGGTTTTGGCAAATTCAAGTAGGAATTCTGTACCACCAAGTTGCGGCCAAATTTGCCCAGCTTGCAGGACGCCCTGCAAAAACCAGCCATTGCGCTTGAATTTATGTATTTCTGCTTCGCCGTGCTCATCCTCTTCCTCCAAACCATCGGTCTCAGTTGAAATATACTCACCCCGTATTAGATAGTGGTTACCAATAAAATTGATATCCATCCCCTGAGCCGTGATATCGAGAGTTTCGTGTTCGTCGTAACTCGCGGTGTAGTACGAGGCGCCAATTTCAATCGCGGGTAAAAAGGCAAAGGCGATACGCCCGCCAAAAGCCTTATCTTTGTTGTTATCTCCACTGGTAGCTTCAAATGCCACCTCAGGAAAACTTTCAGCATGATCCTCTACGGGCGGTACTTCAGCATGGTCATCGACCGGTGCCGCTTCGGCATGCGTTTCTGCACGAGCACCATTGGTGACATAGAGGTCGAGAAATATTTTTTGCTTGGATGAAAAATAGAAAGTTTGTTGAACGGCGATCCCTACATCACTAAGAATAGGTAGTAGCGGTACCATTGCCTGGCTACTGCCATGGGATCCATAAATACCTGGTGTCCAGGGACTGCGATTGATCCAACTAGGATGCCAATTTGCACTAAACTGACCAAAAGGCAGTAAAAATTTACCTGCGGTAATTGTAGTAGTGTCGGTCAGAAAGTAATGAATATCGGCGTACTCAAGTTCGACTGAGGTTTCGCCTAGTTCATTGAGTGATATTTCTGTTTCAGCTTCAACATGCATTTTATCATTCAAGCTAAACAGAAAAATAGGCACAAAACGCGCACTGAAGGCGCTGCTATCCTTTAAATCACTCTCTTCATATCTAACATCGCCATAGCCGGCGAATACAAATCTACCCGTATCGTCTTGTGGGTTTGCATTTACTTGAATAGTGGCCGTGCCGCTTGCAAAGGCAAGCAAACCGATTACTTTTCCGATTCTCATTTTAGTATCCTTAATTTAATGTCCTAAAAAGTCTTTTCGTTCTGGAAAACTTCAGTCTCAATAAATAGGAGCAAAGGCTCGTTTATTGGTTATTTATTAATAAAGTGATGGAGAGCTCTAGCTAGAATTTGCAGGGCGAAATAAGACTTGATATACCAAACCTTTGAAGTTTCTGCAAAAATCGCAAATATTGGCCTCGCCTCCAAATCCAGTAATAAATTGTAATAGATCGGGTACATCAATAGACAACTGACTAAACATCAAATTTAAGTCATAACACTCTCCAAATTTACATGAGTGAGACCTTTGAACTGATGAATTACTCGAATTTAATGTACTCAACAACGGATGATGTTGGTCTATATAAAAAGTAAGAACTGAAGTTGACCGCTCTAAGACATGAAGGTCTTCTTTCACCGAACTGGTTAGTAAAGTGTTTATACAGCGTAATGTGACAAGTGATGTTCGCATGTGTAATACCTTCTCCTATTCGTGTTCAAAAAGAATAATTTCTTTTTTATAAAAAAGTTTGATCTAGATCAATTATTCATAAAAGTAAGATTACAAAATCATTACATTTTTGTAATGAAATCAGTAATTTATTTATTGATAAGGATAATTTATCTAGACTAAAACCTCTTTAAACGTTTCATGGACTTATCCCTTTTTAAGGTATTGTGTTGCTCCTTAATGACTAAGTGTATGAGGAGATTTTTAGTGGAGTCACAGCATGAAAAGAGTTGTATTAATCACAGGCGCAAGTTCTGGAATTGGCTTAGCCTTATCGAAAGTTTTTTTGGAGAGTGAAGGTGAAATAACGGTTGTGGCCGTGTGCCGCAACAGGTCGAATTTGAAAGACTTGAGGCCCCAGTTTTCAGAAAGACTTATTATTGTTGAAGCCGATATCGCTTCAGAGGCTGGCCGTTCCCATTTATGCGGTACGATTAATGCCATCGACAAGATAGATTATATCGTCCATTGTGCAGCAGTTGTTACACCACTCGGACAACTTAAAAATGTTGACTATCAAGAATGGAAAATATGTCAGCAAACCAATGTTGATGCCCCTGTTTTTCTAACACTTCAATTGCTAACAAAGCTTTCATATTCCAAGGTCCTTTTTATTACTAGTGACGAAACGTTGCAGCCTGTTTATGGTGCTGCAAGTTATTGTGTAAGTAAAATGGCTTTGCATATGGCCTATGCCTGCCTCAAAAATGAAATACCGGTTGAAAAAGCAAGCTTGGGTCTTCTCGCACCAGGCAATGTTGACACTCCTATGCAGCAGCGTATTCGGATGACTGATCCCAAAGAATTACCGATAGCAACAGCAATGGCAGCAGCCTATGCGCAACATCAGTTTCTTACGCCTCAAATCGCAGCATCTTTTATATCGAAAATACTTATTACTTTAAGCAATGAAGAGTTCTCGTCCAAATGCTGGAATATTTACGCAGACTTCAAGTAATCGTAAGCCCTAACCACCATTGTTTTCATTTTCCTTTGGATACTCAAGTTGAACATCAGTATGTTAAAAACTCAATTTTACAAAATCGCCCCTCAGTTGAAAGGGCAAGTATGGTTCAACAATGACCACCAATTTCAAGTTCGCAAAAAAGTGTTTAACCATTCTATTGATAACGAACCTTTTGCGATTGTTGAAGTTCATTGCGAAAAAGATATATGTCTAGTTATTCGATTTGCGAACACTCATAACCTAGCTATTTCGGTCAAAGGCGGCGGTCATTCAAATACAGGTAGCTGTATTGTAAATAATGGGATTGTTATAGACATGTCAGCTTTCAAATCTATAGTTCTTGCCCAAGATAAAAAAACAGTTGTCGTAGGTGCTGGGGTTAAAAACATGGAACTGGATGTTTTTACTGCTCAATATGGTCTGGCAGTGCCACTAGGCACTTGCCCTGATGTTGGGGTAATAGGTGCAACATTAGGTGGCGGTATCGGTTTTTTGTCACGGAAATTTGGCCTCACCTGCGACAGTTTGTTAAATGTTACAATGATTAATGCGGATGGAACAAAAATGATCATTAACCAACACTGTGAGCCTGATCTTTTTTGGGGTCTTCGAGGTGGTGGAGGATGCCAATTTGGCGTTATTACCGCAATGGAGTTAAAGGTATATCAAGTTCCCCAGACAGTGTTTGGTGGTATTATTGAATGGCCAATATCCGAAGCGAAGAGCGTACTGGAACAATATAGTAAGCAAGTACTCATTGGTTCCAGAGATTATTTTTTGTATGCTTACATTTCTCGAGCAAATAAAAAGCAAGCCAAAATTTCGATAATGGGCTTTAGCAGTGCACCACAGCAAGAATCTGAAACTTTTTTTAATCGAGTATCGGATTGGGGGCTTGATGCAATTAGTGATGTGTGTGAGAAGACCTATCTTGAAATGCAGTCCAATTCTTACGAAAGCGAGCTTTCAATTTATTGGCGTAATGGCTTTATTACAGGCGCACTCTCTTCTGAGTTTCTTGAAGAGGTTATTAGGTGTTATGAGATCTGTCCAGACAATTACGGCGGGATTATGTTTGATCCTTTAGGTGGAGCCGTGCAGGATCGTACGATTAACGAGACGGCGTTTGTTCATCGGGGATCACATTTTATATGTAGTGTTACTGGCGTCTGCGAAGGACCTATCCTGCACTCATCGGTAAAGAGTTGGGTCGACGACAGTCATAATAATCTATCTACTTTTTACAACGGGCGTGCCTATCAAAACTATGAGTATTTAGGTGATAATGAACTATTTGTCTACTTTGGTGAAAATAGCAATAAACTAGTGGAGCTGAAACAAAAACACGACCCACATGGCCGATTTTTTGGTAGTCTGAACAGACATATAAGCTATAAGTCAAACTTGATCTATTCAAAGTAATCCATGAAGTCTCCTACCATGGTAATTTTCTGGCTTTAAATGACGGAATGCTAGGAAATCCCAAATTGCTTTATCATGTAATCGCAGAATTCATTTACTGACTTGTTACAACGCATGTTACAGAGTAATAGGCCTAACTTCTTTGGCAAAATTTCAAAAAATTTTCTATACGCATCATTGATATTAATCTGCACAAAGCCAAAAAATGATATTTCTCTCATTGTACAGGCACTCAATAGCCACTGGTGAGGCAATTGAGTGCCTTTAATAAACTAAATTATCTTTACGTATTACTGTCAGTGATCCCTTTGAGCTTTTCAAGAATGTCATTAAATTTCTCTTTGTTACTGCAACCTGAGTCCTCAGCCCCCTTTTCTTCTGGTTTAAATGACTGACTATCTGGTCGCAATAAGATGTTAACGTTTGATGTAGTTAATGTTTGCATTTGAGTTTCCTTCATCGTAAGGTTAGTTTTTAAGCAATATATAGGCCAAATTTAATATTGGTGAGTGATAAATCTCATACTGAGTATTAAAGTAGCATACTAAGAAATAAACATTCATATTGGAAATTGTCTGATAGTCTGGATTGTGGTCTGTTTTCGACCCAGACTGTGTGAAAACTATTTCCAAGCCATTATTGGTACCAAAAATTGATAAAACATGTGCTTCAAATACAAATCTGACCTCGTTTTCTAGCGAATCGCCCTCACATTTTACGTAGAATTGCGTGAGTAATTTGGAAATTGGAGTTTTCACACAGCCTGGACCCAAAGCGGACATTGTATGGCTGATAGTTGAAGAGTATAAGTAATTTTATGCCGAAGTTGTGTTGCAGATATAGAAAGTAAATCAAGAGAGAAAACCAATTCAAAAAATGTTGGTTTCTTTTTGGGTGAGAGATCATCATACCATGATGGTAACTATTATCCTCAACTGGGCTGCTATTGCTGGTGGAGAAGTATGTGCAAGCGGCTGAAGGCGAACTTCCCAATAAACGATCCTTACTAATAGTAAACCGGACGTAGTAGTTTTATTCCGTAACTTATGAGCCAAAATCGGGCTTATTAATATGAAACTCAGCTACTACATTGGCATTTTCGGGAATCGATTTAAAGTCTACAGCGAATAAAGCGACGCCAAATTGATGTCTTCTATGCCGTCCCGCGCCGCTAGGAGTCTTCCTATAGTAGGCTTTTTTCTGATCGAGTATCACTCCATCTTCAGACAGAATAGAAACGATAATATGCCCGTCCGGTAAGCCAAAAATATTGGGCGCGTTCAAACGGCCAGAAACACGCCACACATTTTCAGTTTCGGATACCCAAACGCTGGTGATCTGCCACTTTTCATTCGGCACATTCTTCACCTCTATCAGTCTTACTGACGAAGCGCATCCTGTTATAAAAAGGGTCAGTAGAGCCAAAGTGGCTAGCCGTAATATAGTGTATTTGGTAAACATAAAGTCCATACCTCATGTTGAATTGCGTTTTGTTTTTTAAAGATAAAGAGCACCGTATCTTCTGCGATACGGTGCCTAACAATCACACTTTGGTTGATTTCGAGTGCATCATCCGATACAAAATAGGCAACACTATCAATGTTAAAATGGTGGAAGAGATGATCCCGCCAATCACTACCGTTGCTAGTGGTCTTTGCACTTCAGCACCCGTCCCGACATTCAGTGCCATCGGAATAAAACCTAAACTTGCTACTAGTGCCGTCATTAAAACCGGACGTAATCTTGTGATAGCACCATCGATAATAGAGTTAATTAGGTCACCTGTTTCCATTACTCGCTGTCTAATGAATGACAACATTACTAAACCGTTGAGCACCGCAATACCAGAGAGCGCAATAAATCCAACTCCAGCTGATATGGACATTGGCATGTCCCTCATCCAGAGCGCGAAAACACCCCCAGTTAAGGCCAAAGGCACGCCAGTGAAGATGATCAAGGCATCACGAAATGAGCCAAACACGACTACCAGTAACACCAATATCAGAAATAGTGTAGCTGGCACCACGATAGACAGCCGCTGACTGGCACTTTCAAGCTGCTCAAATGTGCCGCCATAATCTAGCCAGTAGCCTGCTGGGAGTGCAACCTGTTCGGTTATTTTGATTTTTGCTTCGTCAACAAAACTACCCAAGTCGCGTTCTCTGACATTGGCGGTAACCACGACTCTGCGCTTACCGTTTTCTCGACTGATTTGATTGGGAACAGACGAGTAACCCAGCGAAGCAACTTCTGATAATGGCACAAATTCCCCATCGGATGTAATGATAGGAGTGCTGCCAATGGCATCTAAATCTGTGCGAATACCTTCATCAAATCGCACAAGCAACTCGAATCGTCTATCTCCTTCAAAAATTAAGCCAGCGATATTACCACCGATGGCCGACGCCAACCATTCCTGCAAATCGGCGACGTCCAATCCATAACGTGCCAACTCGACTGGCTTAGGGTTGATAGTGAAGATAGGGATATCATCGACCTGTTCAAGTCGTGCATCCGCCACGCCGTCAATTGATTGCAAAACGGTTAAGATGTCGTTTGCAGAAGCAACTAGCGTGGTTAAATCATCTCCAAATACTTTTATACCAAGGTCAGCTCTTACCCCACTGATCAACTCGTTAAAGCGCATTTGGATAGGCTGAGTAAACTCATAGTTATTGCCTGTCACCGCTTGCAAGCCTCGCTCAAGGGTTTCCACGAAATCAGCTTTTGATAGGTCAGGATCAGGCCACTGTGATCGTGGTTTTAGCATAACAAAGGTATCGGTTACGTTGGGTGGCATCGCATCCGTAGCGACTTCTGCGGTACCGGTTTTCGCAAACACTGTGAGTACCTGTTCGTATTCCATCAAGGTAGATTCAAGTGTTTTTTGCATTGCGACGGCTTGTTCAATACCCGTGCCTGGTATGCGCATGGCGTGCAGTGCGATGTCTCCTTCATCAAGCTGGGGAACAAACTCAGAGCCTAATCGCGTTGCCAACCATAAGCTGCCCACTACCAGCACGACTGAACCGACTAGCACTATCCAGCGTAATTTCAGTGCAAGGTGAATGATGGGGCGATAGGCGGATTTGGCTGCAACAATAATGAAGCTTTCTTTTTCACTGACTTTACCGCCCATAAACATCGCGACTGCCGCCGGTACAATGGTAATGGAGAACAGCATCGCTGCTATCAGCGCCATGATGACCGTGGCCGCCATTGGCTGAAACATCTTGCCCTCAACGCCTGTCAATGAGAACAGCGGGATATACACGACAGTAATAATCAATACACCGAACAAGCTGGGACGAATGACTTCGTTGGTCGCTTGAAAAACCAGTTCAAGCCGCTCTTTAAGGGGTAACACTCCTCCAGTGCGTTTCTGAGACTCGGACAAGCGCCTGATACAGTTCTCGACGATGATCACCGCACCATCGACAATTAATCCAAAATCCAATGCCCCAAGACTCATCAGATTGGCAGACACACCGGTATTAACCATCCCTGTTATGGTCGCCAACATCGCCAACGGAATGACCGCCGCAGTAATCAGCGCAGCGCGAATATTGCCAAGCAATATGAACAAAATCACGATGACCAATAACGCCCCTTCCACAAGGTTCTTCTGAACCGTGTCAATCGCTTTATCGACCAGTAGGGTTCGGTCGTAGACTGGTTCAATAACAATACCATCAGGTAAGCTGGATTGAATGTCCTTCACCTTTTTGGCAACTGATTGGGCAACGGCTCGTGAGTTTTCGCCGACTAGCATCATTGCAGTACCTAAAACGGTCTCTTCACCCTCCTGTGTTGCCGCACCCGTTCGCAACTCCTTGCCAATAGCGACACTGCCAATGTCTTTCACCGCAACGGGGACAGTATTAATGCGTTTTATCACCACATTTTCGATATCGCTAATTGTCTGGAGTTGACCTTGTGAGCGCACCAGAATTTGTTGCCCATTTCGCTCAACAAACCCCGCTCCCTGATTCGTGTTGTTTCGCGCCAAAGCACGATGGATATCACTTAGACTAATGTCAAAATTCAGCATAAGCTGTGGTTCAGGATTCACATGGTATTGCTTAACATAGCCTCCAATGGCGTTTACTTCAGTGATCCCTTTAACCAGTGCGAGCTGCGGTTTTACAATCCAGTCGTGTATCTCGCGAAGCGCCATTGCATTGTACGGCTCACCATTTTTTTGCATGGCATTTTGCTTGGCTCGCAAGGTATACATATAGATTTCGCCCAATCCAGTAGCGATAGGCCCCATTTCAGGCTCTAACCCTTCAGGTAGCTGACTTTTGATTGCACCCAATCGGGTATTAATGAGATTACGCGCAAAATACAGATCAGTGCCCTCATCAAATACCGCTGTTACCTGAGATAGCCCGTAGCGAGATAATGAGCGGGTGTAGGACAGATCAGGCAATCCCGCCAACGCTGTTTCTACTACGAATGTGATCCGCTGCTCGGTTTCCAAAGGCGAATAGCCCGATGCTTGTGTATTGATTTGCACTTGCACGTTGGTGATATCGGGTACCGCATCAATAGGTAATTTTTGATAACTGAATATCCCCATGCCAAGCACAAGGAAGATCAACATCAGCATTAGACCTCGTCGCGCGATGGACAAGCGTAATATGGATTCAATCATGTGTTAGCCCCCCAAATACCGAGACGTCTAACCATGTAGATGGCATTAAGTTATTAATGATCATGACCAGCCTCCGACTTTTCCAAATCGGCTTTAAATAGATAACTATTCTGGCTGACAATCACATCTGCAATGTGCAGACCTGATAACACTTCGATATTGAAGCTGTCTTGTAGACCTAAGGTAACGGGCACAGGACGGTATTCGTCACCTTCTTTGACAAACACGACAGAAGCCCCCTCAAACTCTTGAATCGACGTTTTAGGCACCATCATGGCGACATCAAGTTTGTTGATTGTTATAAGCCCTTTAATAGCTGCACCGCCCGGCCATCGACCTGAGGTATTAGCTATTTTGGCATATGCCAAGACATAAGGCTTTTCATCGGGTGAGGGCAAAATATGTTGGATAGTGGTGTCTAACGCTGCCCCTGACAGGCTAAGCTGAACGGGTTGCTGCTCTGCAATATCTGATAGCTGTTGAGGGAAGATTTTAAGTTGTGCCCACACGTCATCATAGTTTGCGATTGAAAATAACACTTGACCATTGGATAACTCGCCTTCATTGGCATGTCTGGCAATCACCGTGCCTGAAAACGGGGCTGTAACAGGATAACTTTTGAGGCTTTCATTGGATTCTACAACCGCCAGTGTCTCGCCTTTTTTAACTTTGTTACCTAAATTTGCATTGACCTTGGTTACCATGCCGTCGAATCGTGCACGCACATGACTCAGTGAAGCAGGGTCGGTTACGATATTTCCGTAGACCAAGATGGTAATATTAAGGCTTCCAGCTTGAACACTTTGCGTCATTACATCCATTTTTTGCGCCATGCTATCAGACATGAGCACGAGTTCATCCTCATGGGTTTCTACATTGCCATGTGCATCCTCTGATGCTTGTATTGTGGTGCTTGAAAAAAATCCCAGCGCACTGCAAAAAATGAAAACTAACATAGTGTTTTGCTTCTTGATTACTATTTTTTTGTTCATTTTGTTTTTCTCGAAAAAGAGGTGTTGATCGTATCCACAAGGGGCTGTGCAGTCAGTGATTCGATATCTGCGCCCCGTTGATGAGCTTGCTTCGCTGATTGAATTAGGGCTTGTTTGGCATTGAGCAATTCATGACGTGTACTCACCCATTCAAGGTAGCTGAATCGTCCATTGATATAGGCTTGCTCTACCAATTCGAGCGCTTGAACTAAGGGTGGGATAATAGAATTTTGTAGTGTCTGCACATTGAGCAACGCATTATTTCTGACCATCAATGCCATATTTAGCTGATGGTATAGACTTTGAGTCGCTGACTCTTTTTGTTGCTCCAGTTGTGCCTGAATTGCTCGCTGTTTTTCGTACTCTCCAATATTTCGCTCACCGGCAAATAACGGCATACTGACTCCCGCTATAAAGGCTGTTTCATCTATACCATTCATGCGCCTGATTCCGGCTGTCCAGCTTAAATCCGACTGATTGGCTGCTTGGGTCAGACGTACTTGGGATGCCTGTAATCTCGCTTCTTGCGTATAGACATCGAGATTGGGGCTGCCCAATAGGGTGTTGAAAAGCACGGTTAAAGATGGTGACGATTGCAGCGCAAATAAGTCACCCGCTACATCGGTAAAAGTGGGATATTGTTCCCCCCACATAATCGCCAGACTATTTATCATGGCTTGCTTAGTTTGCTGTGCCGTCACCACATCCAGTCTGGCTCTTGCCAGTGCTGCTTCAGCGCGTTGCTGTTCAAATACCGGAGATGCTCCTGCATCCACACGCTTTGTAACAGCTTGATAGGTATATCGAGCAAGAGTTTCTGCCTCTTGTTGCGCGTCAATTAGTGCTTGTTGCGCCAATACATCGATGTAGCGACGTGTCACTTCAGCCAATACATCCAAAGTGTGCACTTGTTTTTGCGCTTCGACTAAGGTGAATTGCGCTTTAGCAAACGCCTTACGTGAGTTGAGTTTATTGCCCAATTCAATTACCGATGACAATGTGAGAGTTAACTCCGAGCCTTTAATGCCGGAGACCTCACCTGTTCCTAAAAAGTTTTCCACTTCAATGCCTGCATTGAGAGCAGGTTTGAGCGAAGCTGTTTTAATTTCCCCTTCTATCGCCTCTTGCTTGTATGTGAACTCATGCAATTCTGGCGAATTTGTTAATGTTTGCTGTATGGCGCTTTGCAACGTCATTTCGCCATTGGTGATACTGTTTGTTTGTGCTACTACCACGGTGTGTGTTGTCAAAAGGACAAGCATCGTGGAAACCACCCAAGCGTGCACACGCACAGGGCGATTCAATGAAATATTCATCATTGTTTTATTCCTAAATTATCAAAAATGTATATCGCCAAACTGTTGGCGAACGGTGTTTGATTAGTTCAGGGTTATGCTTTAGGTGGGCGTAATAATTGTGTGACCGGTGCATCTATTACTTTTGATAAGTAATAGAAACCGTGATGGGTGGTAACAGCATCGAGTTCGATACCATTGATGTTTCCAAGCCATTGGGCATGGGTTCCGTGACAATGACCACAGTGGTGGCAATCAGCGGGATTGTGAGAAATATCTACGGTGACGTTATTAGTATCGGCTTGTTCGTTAGATTGTAATTGAACATGCGTATTCGCAGAAGCGGTGTTATCTCCCGCTTGATGTTCGTGTATTTCGCTTAGATGTTGCGAGTCGATAGCATGAAAATCCAAGGAATTGGCGACAGCCGAAAACGACTGAAACAAAATCAGCGAAATCAACAGGTAACTTGCCACCCTCACACTAAACATATCTATCTACTCTCATCATTTTTATGTTAACAGCTTATCGAACTAAGACCAATCAACCAACCGCAACAAAGTATTTCAATCCTAACATTACTCATCTCGACAATCTTCATTGGCAAATTCAATTTCAATGGTAGTGTGCACAAAATCAAACTCATCAAGTCCGTGGCGAAGTTCGTCTTTGAGTGTTCTCAATTGAGAAACAGAAACATCTTTTTTCAACGCCACATGTACGGTCATGACGCTATGTTCACCGTCCAACGACCAAATATGAAAATGATGTATATCCGCCACATCAGCGTTTGACATGAGCACTTTACGCACTTCCTCCATCTGAGTAATATCTGGCGTGGCTTGCAAGAATAACAATAAGGTTTCTTTTAGATTTCTGACGACATTGAATAAAATGAATAATGTAAAGCCAATAGATAAAATGGGATCCAAGATCGCCCATGACTTGAACATCAGCACAATCGATACGATCAGCACTGCCACCCAACCCAATACATCCTCTAACAAGTGCCAGTTTAAGATACGCTCGTTTAAAGAATTCCCTTCGCTGAGTTTATACGCGGCAAAACCATTTACGGCGATGCCAAAAATTGACAGCAACAACATGCCTTCCACCTGTGGCATTTCGGGTGCTGAAAGCCTAGGGATAGCTTCGAATAAGATCCATATTGAGCCAGTCGTTAACACTAACCCGTTGATCAATGCACCAAGAAGAGAGAAGCGTTTGTAGCCATAAGAAAATGTATTGTTTGCTTCTTTATCACTGAGTTTATTTAAGCCCCAAGCAGTGCCAATGGATAAACTATCGCCCAAGTCATGCACTGCATCGGCCATTATAGCCGTGCTGTTTGTCAGCCATCCGCCTATAAATTCAATGATAGTGAATACGACATTCAAGAAAAATGCCCAGCCAATGCGTTTTGATGCGCTGTTATCACTGTGACTGTGGTTATGCATCGTTGATTTTGTCCAATATAGCTTGATTTTCAGCACTTACCGGTAGTCGTTTGAATGGACTGATATTCGTGCCACCTGTGTTCCCTTTGGGTACAAGGCCGATAGCGGTTTTGGTTGCAGCACCAATTATTCTTATTACTTGTCCAAAAACGGCTCTCCAATCTTTGTTTCGAAGACCATGTTGCAGCATTTTACAATGAATTAAACAATGATAATAAGTAGAGTGCTGACCAATTACATGTGCGTCCTCTAGTGCAGAAAATGCTTGTTTTTCATTGTTATTTGACATTGCGCCCGAGTAGTCCGTCAATTTGGAGTCGATATGCGGCTTAACAGCTTGGTTGTATTTCATAGGGAGCTTCTCACATTGTCTTTAGACAGTTCATTGTTAAGCAATTCCTGCTTAGCGTCTTTTAGGATCATCCATGCCCCGCGTAGTACGACTATTGATACGATACAACCTATGACAATATCGGGTATCCGGCTATCAAGCCATACCACCAGAATACCAGCGATGATGACACCCATGTTGGCGATGACATCGTTGGCTGAAAAAATCCAGCTGGCTCGCATATGTACTTCGTCATTTTTATGATTACGAATAATTATCAAGCAAGCGACGTTTGCAATTAGTGCAATGAAACCCATTCCTATCATTAATGATGAGATAGGCTCACTGCCCAAGAATAATCTTCTGGTAATATCAATGAGAATGATCGCGCCCAGCAATAGCTGAAAGTAACCACTGATTTGCGCAGCGTTGGCTTTGTGAAGTATAGATTTACCCACAGCATAAATACCTATACCGTATACAACCGCATCCGCTAGCATGTCCATAGAGTCTGCTATTAAAGCAGTAGAGTCAGCCAAAATACCAACGGTCATCTCAACGAAAAACATCGTCGCATTGATGCCGAGCAGCCAATACAGAACCCGTTTTTGTGAGGCATCTTTGATTTCCACTTCACAGCCGCAACCACTCATTATTCAACTCTTATTCCCAAAACTATAGATACAGTGTAAAGTCTATACCAAGTATAGGGTCAACAGCACAAAGTCATATTTATGAAAATAGGTGAGCTATCAAAAAAAAGTGGGTGTTCTATTCAGACGATCCGTTTTTATGAAAAACAGGATTTGTTTGAGGCTTGCAACCGCAGTGAAGGCAACTACAGAATTTACGACGCATCATCGTTGAGAGCACTGCGATTCATTAAACAATGTCGCTCATTAGATTTGACCATAATAGAAATTAAACAGCTGTTAGATACAAAAAATAATCCCGATAAAAGTTGTTCTAGTGTGAACAATTTGATCCATCAACACATGGTTGACGTCACACATCGCATTGCAGAGCTTGAGGAGCTAAAGCTTACCTTATCTGACATGGCTTCGGCATGCACAGATGATAGAAAAGTTAAAGAATGTGGGGTGTTGCAGTTGCTTGAAGAGTGATACTAATATCTACAAGTTTTGTAGTTTTACGTTCGCATACGGTTTCATAATTGTACATGGTTCGCTAATTGAAATTAGATAAAGTAACCAATACACAATAAATATCTACGTCCGCTTTCTTTGGCATAGCAGACGGTCGACTACGATAGCTTCAATGTCTCCTTCACGCCATGAGTCGTTCAACAAGTCTTTTATGTAGCCAACAAGGGAGAATTTCTTTCAGTGTCTTTAAATACCTAGACTCATCATAAGGTGTCCTCGTTTTCCAACATTTGTAAACGATCCTTACCCATTTGTAAACGATCCTTACCCATTTGTATGCAAGCGCTCTTACGGCCGTCTGATGAGACTTCCCTTTGGCACGTTGTTGAGCATAGTATAAACCTGCCCAATAAGACTGATGAACACTTTTTGCCGACCATTCAATAAAGCTTTGCCTAACAAACTTTGAACACTGCCATCGCCAGTGCACCCAGTTTTTCTGACCACTTCGCTCGGTTACGGGCGATAGTCCTGTGTAGTTTTGTACTTCTTCTGAGCTATTAAAACGCGCTCTATCCTCTCCCAGTACAGCCAGCAATCTAGGCGCTAAACAAGGGCCCGTACCTGGAAATGAAGTGAATATATCAGCATCAGCCATGTCGTTGAATAGCAGACAAATTTGCTTATCGTATACTCTGATGTTTTCAATTAGTGTCAGTATCTGTTTGCACAGAGCCACCACCAAGAGCTTATGTGGCAATATGACGCTATTGTCTTGGGTCAAAGGAATGGCTTCATTTATCGCGTTAACACGCCTTTGTGTATTAGAAACCGCATTGCCACCTCGTGCATGGAAAAACTTCACGATTGAGGTAGTCCTAGCGCGTTTTATCACTTGTAAGGATGGCCATTTAATCAAAAAATCACAGAATAACTCACTGCCTCTATGAGAGAACCACTCCAGGGGTTGCGGGTAATACTGCTTAAGGGCATCAATGAGCCGATTGGTATTGCGACGCTTATCGTCGACTAACGAACGGCGCTGCTCAACTAAAAGCGCTAATGCGCGGGTTTGTTCACTACTCGGACGTAGAGGTTTCACTTTCTTCGGGTAGTTAAGCATCATATCTAAGGCCAACTCAGCATCAGACGGGTCGTCTTTGGCACCACTTGGAAACATTGCCTGACGATAACGCGCCAGTGTTAATCCATGGATAGGAAAAACGGTGACAAAACTGTATTTCTGCAACGCATATACAATAGGACCTTTGGTCATCTCGACCGCTACCGCAATATCACCCTTAACTTCTTTACGCAGCTCATTTAACCAGCTATCTACAGATTCAGGTGTGTGTGAAATAACTTCATAACGACGTTTGTCACTATCACCAATCTGGACACAGACATCATGTTTTTTATTAGCCCAATCTAAGCCAACAAAAATTGAGAATTTAGTTTTCACGTTATTCATTACAAATCTCCAATAGTTGAAGTTTGTTATGCATTCTTTACTCTTCGAAAGAAATATAGACAGCGTTTTAAGGCAAGCCCTGAGTATTCGTTATGAGTAAAGTAACTCGTTGCATCGAAAGAAAAGCGGAAATCATCGTATGAATATCGCTCAATATTCGTATGCAACGAGCACATAACCTAAACAATCTAAGTGTAGATAATTAAGGTTGAAAGACTATAGATCGCTCAAAGCCGTCCATCGTATTAGTCAGTATTTTTGCCGTTCGATTCCATAATATGTTTGGTCCGCTTTGGGCGTGAAGCCGTCGTGAAACTATGTCCGCGGGCACAAAGACGCTGTTCGGATTGATAAAACCCAACCGATCTCAATTCTTTTGATCATCGTCCAAATAAAGTTATTAAGCAGAAAAAAAACAATTAACAGAAAAGAGCGGATCAGGCGCATCAAACGATCAGTAAAAAATGTCGAGTCTTATTGTTGAATCAACGGAAGCAATATACGCCAAATATTAGCTAATATTTGGCGACAAAGTCACTCGGTCAATGAGCATTGCCAGCTTTCTAGTCAATTACATGTCTGAAAACCGATTAACCGCTTGTACCATTCGTTTAATTTCATTTTCTTCAACATCTTTTATCGTATCAAGCAACTCTTTTGCGCTGTCTATATCGACACGAGAATAAAGATGAGTGTATAGCTCAATCACTTGCTCGTGATGGTTTACTGTCTTTTCCATAATGTGCGTCATATCTAATTCTTTAAAGGGTGAGCCGCAATGACCATGCTCAATAAAGGGGTGTTTTTCGATATAGTCATAACACCAAGTGTTCAGTGCCTTTTTATCAGCCGTATTTACAAACCCCTTCACAATGCGCTCTAAACTCGCTTCATGACCAGATAAGTAGTCAAGGGTCATTCGTGCCCGCTCATCTTTATTTTGTTCAGAACAGTGTTTTAAGCAGTCCTTTAAGTTTTTATGAAATGTAACAGTCCAATGAAGCACGTCTCTAATTGTTTCAACTTGCATATTTTATTCCTTAGTTTAATCGTATTTATCTTCGATAATTGTTTGATCACAGACCTGACTACTCAGATGTTTCAGTTGGGCCTTTACCGCGCCACTTAGACAAGTAAAAACGTTCGTATGAAAATATGCTACCAATAGCAATTGCTGAATAAACAACGATGAGTGGATCTGTGTTTATTTTGTAGATTGTGAGAGCCGTAAGAACAATCGCATCGAATGTCAACGCCATCAATATTATCGGTGACGAAGCACTTATTTCTTTTCTCATATAACGATAAACACCCCATTGAATGATCATGTCCATTACGATGTATAAAAAAGCGCCAAGTGAAGCAATCCTTCCAATATCGAAGAATACGGCAAGTAGCGACGCAATTACGACAGCATATACAAGTGTGTGTTTACGAATAGATCCTGACATCCCAAAATGGCTGTGGGGGATCATTTTCATATCAGTCATCATGGCCAACATGCGCGATACCGCAAAAACACTTGCTAATACGCCAGACAAAGTCGCCACAGCAGCAAGAACGATGGTTAAATAGAATCCAGTGCGACCAAGAGCTGGCTCTGCCGCTTCTGCCAAGGAGTAATCTTTTGCTGAAATGATTTCTTCAATGGAAAGACTAGAGCCAACAGCAAATGTAACAAGCACATAAACGACAGCACACAATGCAATAGAAATCATGATAGCCAAACCGATATTTCGATGAGGCTTGGTGATTTCCGACCCGCTATTAGTGATGGTTGTAAAACCTTTAAAGGCTAAAATGGTAAGTGCCACTGAAGCGACAAATCCTGTTAAACTAAAGGTAGATGTCGAATCAACGGTGGCAGAAAATTGAAATCCACTTGACCATAATGCGGCTATGGCAAACAGGGAAATACCACCAATTTTTATGACGGCCATAATTGATGACAGTAAGCCAACCGAACGATTTCCAGCAATATTGACGGCAAATGCAAAAAGTATGACGCCAACAGATATGATGGGTACCAATAGACCACCAGTGATATCGAAAGGCCGCAAAACGTAAGAGGCAAAGGTTCTAGCAACAAGGCTTTCCGCAATAACCATGGACAGTGCCATCAATAAGGCCGCGCCAGCGGCTATCGCGCCTGTGCCATACGACTTTTGTAAAATCATTGCAACGCCACCCGATGATGGCCATGCATTAGACATTTTTATATAACTGTAAGCACTGAATCCGGCAATAATAGCGCCGACAATAAAAGCAAATGGAAAGAAAGGCCCGGCTAATTCGGCTACTTGACCAGTTAGTGCAAAAATACCGGCACCAATCATAACGCCAGTTCCCATCGCAACTGCACTAGTAAGAGAAATTGACTCTTTGTCCTTCTCGCTGTGTTTATGATCCATATGTCGGATACCCCATTGGTAAATGAATGAAAATGTTGACTACATTAGTTTTAAAAACGCTACTGACTCAAATTATTTAATTAAGATAAACCCCTGAATGAACATAATGTGCCTTCTGTTGGTAATTCATTTGGTGTTACTAAACGCTAATGAACCGAACAGCAATTCCTTCAATTGCTCCCGGTGCGCTTCTGTTGGTGCGGTTTCAACATCAATTTCATGCGCTGCGTTAAAGTCCAGCCTACCTTCGGCATCGAATACCAACCAACTGCAGGTTTCATTAACAACGGTTTCCGGTTGGCAACATACAAGTCGTAAATACCAGTCGACTAATATGAAACGGCGACCGGCAAACTCTGGCGCAGTGGACTTGCCTCGAACGAGCGCAAGGTATAAATCATGTTCGAGTGGCATTACGGTGTTTTCTTCAATTAAAAACAATCGGGTTTCATGTTGTACAACCGATTCGGGCGAGGTTGAACAAATTATTTCACTAGGATCAATTGGCCCTTCGTAGACCGGTGCAAAACCGCCGCCGAGGGTACGGAAATTTGTAGTTTGTCCCTGATATAATCGTGCAGCGACCCATTGCACCTTGTCGTCATAGGTGTAGTTGCGCAAATCGAATTTGAGAACTTGTGCCGGTTCGAGATCCGAAATAACCCGACTACCAGGTTTGACCAAAGCTTGTGCGATGTAACCACCGGCAATGATTTCCTGCCAGACACGTTTAGTTAACTTGTCGCCACGGTAGGCAGCTCGACCGCCAAACCCAGCGAAAGGTTTGAAAAAAAGTTCTCGGCGCTTTTGCCAAAGACGCTCCGCGTTCTCGGGCAGCACAATCTCAGTGTGGGGGATCGCCGCAAGCAAAATATCTTGTGTGGCCTTTGGCACCCCTAATGCTTGTAACCGTATTGGATCACTAAGCAATACCAGGTTACGTTTATCCGCAAACAGGGCATGCGCCTGCGGATTGGGCGTGAGTACTATGGCGTTTTGCAGGTAAGCCTCACGCAATGTAGCGCTGGCAGGCTCACTAAGCGAAAAATCTGTCAGTCGGTTATATACCAAGTCAATATTCATCTTGCCGTGTTTAAGCACACCTTCATGCAAGGTGAACTCATTCGGGTCTGCAATCACGACCTCTAACCCGTGTCTTTGAAACAATTGCTGAAAGAGCAAAAATTCAGGATATAGATACTGTTGTGTTGGGTTCTCATCGACGATAGCGATGCTGCGCAACGCTCGTTCATGACCTGAAAGAGACCATTCTTGGCGGAACATCGCTATAATATCGTCTTCAAGGGCGCTGGACTTATTTTGCGCTGACACCATTTTTTCTATGGCCGGACAGCAAGCCTGGTGCGCCCTTGCCAATACTGCGTTGAGCATGGCACCACCCGCATTGGTGTTGATCTCGATCAGCCCAAAACTGCCTTCAGTGACATGAAAATCGTAACCGAAAAATACGCCCTTAGCGCCACCTGGATCATGTCTCGCAATGTGCTGCGAATCACCTAAGATTTCTTCACGATAGGCCGGCAATGCGACAACAGACTCTATCGCATGAACGACTTTCTCCATGCGTGCCATGTTGGCGTGAGAGACAAATACGGGGCGCGTAGCGAATAAATAAGGACAACGTTGCTGAATTAAATCAAATAGGCCCGGTTGGCCAATTTCAGACTCCAACGCTTGTTTTAGCGCTTTGGTATCAAGGCTGAGGCAAAAACATTCACTGTTGAGTAGCTCAATCGAATCTGGTCCGGAGATTAGGGTAGCGGCAATTGAAAGACTTGGTATGTCATTCGTCATAAAATATTACCCGCGTTCAAAGTGTTTAAATTCCCCCCTAATTTAGATAGCTGACCTGTTAAAGCAATAATATCGGCACCAATCATAAAGCCATTTCCCATCGCAATAAAATGACTAAGAGAAAATTAAAATTATTATTCATATAAGTTCCACTTAAATACTTCTGTTTTATCTGCATCAATGTCTCTATGAAAGATTCACAACACATAATGGGCTGCCGATTCATTTTTCGACAACCGTTTTTCCATCACTTAATAGTTTGTAAAGCGCACTATCGGTCGTCAACACAAGAGTGGTATTTTTATCAATAATAGTTTGGTAAGTTTTGAGGGTTTTTACGAAGTTGTATAGTGAACGTGATTCTTTCGACTTGTTATATGAATCAGCATAAATTTCAGTTGCCTTAGCGTCTGCATCACCTTGAATTGTTTGTATTGTTTTATATGCCACCGACTCTATTTCACGAAGATCTTTTTCCATATTACCAATTATTTTATTGGCTTCACCCGCCCCTTCAGAACGAAAACGTTCAGCAATTTGTTGTCGCTCACTGATCATGCGCTGATAGATTTTCAGGCGCACACTTTCGTTATAATTGATCCGCTTAAAACGAATATCCAACAGCTCAATGCCAAATTCCAAGAGTTTATTTGATGCTGCCGCATAAATATCCTGTTCGATTTGACGACGGCCTCGAGTAATTGGAAGAAGCGTACTGATGTTTGCATTTTCCAATAAAGGATCTACGGCTGGTTTTCGATCCTTTGTAGTGCGGATGATTTCGATTAGTTCGTGTTTGGCAACGGCGTTGCGAGTCTCACTGCCAAGAATATCTTCTAACCTAGATAGAGCACTACGCTCATCTCGAAGACGTAAAAAATATTGTAACGGATCTTTTATTCTCCATCGTCCGAATGTATCAACAGTAATATAGAGCTTATCTTTAGTCGGCATATCGTTGGCCGCTCCATCCCAAAGTAAGATGCGCTTTTCAATTCGATTGACGGTTTGAATAAACGGTACTTTTAGCTTTAACCCTGCATCTGAAATGACGTTGCCAATAGGCTTACCAAATTGTGTGATGATGACTTGTTCTGTTTCATCGATCTTGTAGAGGGATTGAACTAATACAATTATCCCTAGAAAAATTGACACTGCTAATGTGATCAGTAGCTTTTTCATTATTGGTTTCCTTGTTGACTATTTAGGTTTAGCAATGGCAGTACGTTTCCAGCTTTCACATCCAGAACGATTTTTTGTTCAACCTGTGGTAGCACTTCCGCCATCGTTTCTAAGTACAAGCGGCGTTCGGTCACTTCGGGAGCCTTAACATATTCGGTAAGCAAAGCATTAAATTTGGAAGCATCACCTTGTGCTTGATTCACTCTTTGAATGGCATAACCTTGTGCGGCTTGGATATTTTGATCCGCTTTACCTCTTGCCCGTGGCACGGCTTTGTTGTATTCCCCGTGGGCAACATTGATCATTCTCTCTCGTTCCTGTTGAGCCTCATTCACTTCATCGAAAGATGATTGAACAGGATCGGGGGGATTAACATTTTTAAGTTGCACTTGGTCAATGCGTAATCCCATTTCATATAAATTAACGACCTCCTGCATTTGAATTTGCGCATTCGTTTCTATTTCTTGGCGTCCAACGGTCAGTACTTCGTCCACTGTGCGATCCCCGACAACTTCGCGCATTACCGACTCCGAAATATCCCGTAGTGCTTCTCCTGGGTCTCGCACTTTAAATAAAAAGTCGAAGGCGTTCTCAATTCGAAACTGAATCACCCACTCCACTTGTGCAGTATTCAAATCGCCAGTGACAATCGTAGTTTCTAAATTCCATTGTTGCTTGGATGCCACTTGATTTACAAAGGTAGCTCCGGGTGTACCAAAACCAAACTCTTCTTTCAATTGACGCTTGATCGGCACTTGTATTACTGTGTCTACACCGAAAGGAATTTTCCAATGAAGTCCCGGGTCAACTATCTGGTGATAATGACCAAAACGCTGTAACACGCCAACTGATTCGGCAGACACGGTGTAGTAACTGCTGTACCCCATATAAAGTAGTATTGCGGTGGTAATCCCCAAAGTAATATTTTTAGTTGATACTTTAATATCCGGTAATTTTTGTAGTTCTTGTGCCATGAAAAATCTCCTTTAAATTGTTTCAGTCCTAATTTCAGCGACGTTGCCATTACTATGCCGACGCTCTGGCACAGCTAAATTGATGGGTGCAAGTCACCTGGATGGGCACACCCGTAAAATCGAATTTGCCGCCATTGTCAGCGTAAAATCGGCGACAAATTTTGATAGGTTGAATTTTTATATTACAAAGAAGCGGTCGTCCCCCCCGATAAAACATATCCACCAAAAGTGACTAGTGCTAGTTATATGGCAGTTCAACAACCACTATCGAATTTATCGCGATTGGGCGACAAAAGACTTCCATTGCAATACGCGAGGAATAAACATCGGTACTCGTTTTTGATATTCGATATATTCCTCACCAAATTCTTTTATTACCGCTAATTCCTCGCGTTTGGACAGTCGGTAATAGATAAAGATAATAACCGGTAGTAATCCGACAGAAAAAAGTGTTGGCCAATGCACCACGCCTTCACCAAACAACGCAATAAATAACCCAGTGTATTGTGGATGACGTGCCAAGGCATACAGTCCATCAGTCACCAATTTATTTTCTTGTCTGGCACGATGTACCTGACGCCAGCCTTGAAAAAAGATACCGATGCCAATGAATAGCAAAATGTAGCCCAAAATCATTGAGATCATCATCCCTGTTTCGCCCATTCCCATCAAAGAAGACCACAAATTGGCATTGAGGCCGGTTCGGTCGAGACCACCAAAACGCGCAAGTAAATAAATCGTTAATGGAAATCCATACATTTCTGCATATAGCGCAATAATAAAAGCTTGTACCACCCCTGCCCCTGCCCATTCATGCCAAGACGAAGGGGCCAAATATTTATACATATACCATGAGACAAGCACGATTATGATTAGCGCTATTACCCACATCCCTGAATGTGCTATTTGTTCGTTCATATTATTTCGCCTTACTTCCAAAGAAGTTATATAGAGGCACCCAAATAAGTGCAATAAACCAGCCGTATGCGTAACTTTCTAATGCGCCTAAGAAAAAGCTTTTCCAGCTTATCCATTCAAATCCAGGTAAGAGTGTTAACCAGACTTCATACATAGCTTGCTGAGGAAACAGCAGACCAAACCCGACACAGACACTGAAACTCATAAGTAAAAATAGGCTCGTTGCATGCCCAAAGGCGAAAAGTGATATTTTATGCTTCATGCTGGTGCCCTTCTTTTACTAGTAATGTGTTTGGTTTTTTACTCAATTCAGCTTTGTTTTCATCAAACTCTTCCAAACATGCTTTAGAGCAAAAACGAAACAATTTTTTGTCAACTAACTCTCCATACCCCTCGTCATCAGCGACTTGTTTTCCGCAAACAGGATCAATAAAAATTTCTTTATCTTTAGGTTTTCCATGCCCGTGATGGTGGCCATGGGTCAGATGTGCACCACAACCAAAGCGCATAAAAAGATAAAATAGTCCTGCGTAAAGCAATAGCGTAAATAAACCACCCATGAGTTCTTCCTTTAATTAATATCAATGTTGATTGAATATATTTTTCAATTGGATCTGACAGCTAGTGATGTCATATCCTCGTTTATTTATGTTTCGAGTGATTCACATGAGGGCTGGCATGGCAGCTCCAAGGCTTATGCTTAGCGTTATCTCTGATGTTTTCATCAACAAACTGGTAATAACCTTCTTTTAAGTTTGTCCACCAATCATGTGAAATATCAGCACCATTTATTTTTATTATGTTTTCGAGGCCGTCTAGCTCACAATGCGTGGCGTCATAACCTATGTGCAATGTTTGTTTGGCTTGTTCGAATGAAACCGCATCGACACCAAACGTTGCGTCAATATCTCGAACAATCGCACTAACCTTCGCTTCATCGGTGTTGCTAAGTTTTAGATGACGAAGTACCAAATTTGCCTCCGTCACCCCTACTCTGTGATCTAAATCGCTCATGTTCTTTCTCCAATCTTATGTTTGTATCATGTATAACATCGTTAGTTGAGTAGACCTTGCGCCTGCATTATTCGACGATTAATTCACCTAAGTACATTTTCATTTGGCAGTGAAACTGATAACGACCAGGTAATGAGGCTGGTATGGTGACACTCACTTTTTTGTTTAACGGTAAGGTGGCAGTAATATCCAAATCAGGGATCAGCAATGTCTCAGAACAAGATGACGCATCTAATCTTGTAAAAGTGATCGCGGTGTCTTTATTAGCAGCTATTTTGATAATTGATGGTTGATATACTCCATCTTTAACGACTATTTCAATCGCTCCATCTTGCATAGCCACATTGGGCGATTTGTACATCCAAAACCACCAGACAATGAGTAATATTAATCCGAAACCCGCTAAGTTAATCCACATCATAATTTCAAACTCCTAATGTTCTTTGGCTTTAAAAAAACGTAAACGATTGGCATTGGTCACTACAGTAAGAGATGAAAAGGCCATTGCTGCACCTGCAATAACCGGACTCAGTAAAAGTCCAAAAAAGGGATACAGGACTCCCGCTGCAAAAGGAACGCCTGCAACGTTGTAAATAAACGCCCCAAACAGGTTTTGCTTAATATTGGTAAGAGTGGCTTTACTGACTGCGATTGCATCGGCTAAACCATGCAAAGAGCCTCGCATGAGCGTGATATCTGCGCTTTCAATGGCCACATCAGTGCCAGTTCCAATGGCAAAGCCTACATTGGCAAGAGCCAGCGCGGGGGCATCATTTATGCCGTCACCTGTCATGCCGACTATTTCGCCATTGGCTTGGTATTCAGCGACTTTCTTGGCTTTATCTTCTGGCATCACTTCAGCCACAAAATCGGTGATCCCTACCATGCTAGCAACCGCTTTGGCGGTCATCCGATTGTCACCGGTTAACATAACAACGCGGATCCCATTATTCTGAAGACGCTTAATGGCTTCAATCGAGTCCGATTTAATCGGATCTGCTACGGCAATGACAGCCGCTAACTCTGCATCAATGGCAAAATACATAGGCGTTTTTGCATCTGCTGCGAGTTGTTGGGCTTTGTCTAAGAACTTGTCTATAGCAATACCCTGTTGTTTCATCAGTTTTTCATTACCAAACAACAGCTTTTTGTTCTGCAACGTCGCTTGTACACCCATGCCCGATAGTGAGGCAAAGTCAGTGACTTTTTTAGGGGAAATACCCTTATCTGTCGCAGATTCAACAATTGCCATGGCCAGGGGATGTTCCGATCCTGCCTCCAGACTGGCAACTAACAGTAAAATGTCATCTTCAGTTTGCGAACCGGCAATAATAATGTCCGTTACCTTAGGTGCACCCTGTGTAATCGTGCCTGTCTTGTCGAGTACCATGGTAGTGATCTTTGACGCTGTTTGTAATGCCTCACCGTTACGGATTAAAACGCCCGCTTCAGCTGCTTTGCCTACACCGACCATCACCGACATCGGCGTAGCCAGTCCTAATGCGCATGGGCAAGCAATAATCAACACAGTCGTCGCCGATACTATGGCATAGGCGATGGCAGGTGAAGGCCCAAAATTCAACCACACCATGGCGCTCATCACCGCGACAATCATCACAACAGGTACAAAGTATGCGGATATAACGTCAGCCAACCGACCAATTGGAGGTTTGGAATTTTGCGCACGCTTAACCATATTGATGATCTGCGCCAGTGCAGTATCTTTACCTATTCTAGTGGCCTTAAAAACTATAGAACCTGATTTATTGATAGTGCCTGCAACCACCTGCCCACCCTCAGTTTTTTCTACAGGCATCGGTTCACCGGTAAGCATAGATTCGTCGACTGAGGTATGCCCCTCAACCACATCACCATCGACAGATATTTTTTCACCAGGACGAACTCGAATTAGGTCGTTTAAAAGTACGTCTTCAATAGGAATGTCGATGTCTTTATCATCTCGGATAACTCTGGCCGTTTTTGCTTGGAGGCCAATTAAGCGTTTGATGGCCTCAGAGGTTTTTCCACGAGCCTTTACTTCAAGAGCCAGACCTAAATTAATCAAACCAATAATCATGGCAGTCGCTTCAAAATAGACATGGCGAGCCATTAAAGGAACAATTTCTGGAGCAAAAACCACCACCATGGAATATAACCATGCGGTACCGGTGCCTAATGCAATCAATGTGTCCATATTAGCGGAATGATTTTTAAGTGAATTCCAAGCTCCGATGTAAAAATGCTTACCCGCAAACACCATCACACCCAGTGTAAGTAAGCCAACTATCAGCCAGACTAACCTTTCTGTATCAGTATTTACTGTCATTTCACCGACAATCAAACTGTAAATCATTAAAGGCACACCAAGCACCAAAGCAAGCGTCATATCTCGCATTAGTTTTTTATAATACTGCCAATCGGCTTGCTCTTTTTCATCTAACGCTTCCTCCTCGGACTCGCTAGTTGATACCTTGGCGTTATAGCCAGCCTTTTCTACCGCTTGAATTAATTTGGATACATCCACATTTGTTTTGACTTGCACTGTTCGCTGAGCGAAGTTCATCTCTGCTGAATGCACGCCAGACACTGACAGCAATGCTTTTTCAATTTTACTTACACAACTAGCACAACTGGCCCCGTCAATTATTAACTCATGTTCGATCATTTCGTTTCCGGTGGAACTCGCTTCCAAAGTTCCAGAGCGACTATTTGTTTTAACACTGCGCTGTTCTGATTCGATTTGGCAACATTTGTGGGGACTTCCCGCACCTTCTTTTTGGCTGTCAGTATTCATAAATCCTCATATTTAATAATATTCACTCTGGCGACTTGGTGAATTCATCTATCAAGTGGCAAATAACATTTCCACTTGGTTTTTTATCTGGTTTATCGCCCCAATTTTCGACTGCGGCATGCATTTTTGCTCTGAGTCTCAATGTGTCTTGGAAACGTTGTTCAGTTTCATGCAGGCGGTTGTCTATCAAGCGCCTAACCGTTGGGCAAGGAGACTCACCCTCATCCGCTTTATGAAAAATCTGTTTAATGTCATCTACTGAAAAACCTAAATCCCTTGCACTCAAAATAAACCGAAGACGATTTCGCTCGTTTGAGCTATAAAATTTGTATCCATTTTCAATCGACTTTTTCGGAACCAACAAGCCAATTCTGGTGTAATACCGCACTGTATCAGGGCTTACACCGAGCATTTTCGCTAATTGTATGACTTGCATCAACTGGACCTCCTCACCTCTCGCTAAACATATAACCGGAGTAATCCTATGAATAAATCTTAGGTATTAACTCAACTTTAAACCTGTGAGTAGGACACAGGTCAAATGCTTTTTAATACTCACATTCATACACTATTAATTAAACCCATAGGCTGTTACGTAGACCAATGAGGACATTCCCTGACTGAGTGATCCGACTACTAGTATTTATTAAGCATTTTGCTTTTTTCAGCTGTGTACCCAATCATTTCCCCCATCATTTTTTTGTCGCTAGTAGGCGCAATTACTGACTAAATACTCTATAAAGTTTGTGATGGAAAACCCTAGCCTTATTATTTATTCAAATCTCAAGTGTCTTTAATTTACTTAAATATGACGCTAAGGGGGGTGCACTAATAATGAGGAAATATGATTTTTGACGCTAAAAGTTAAACAGTAATTTTCATCTCCTTTTCTATGCTCAATTGAATATAAAATTAAGTTAGATAGCTCAATGAACAAGTCACTTGGGAATAAAGCGGCGCTATAACAATCACTGCAACTACCTTCTGAATTTTGGTCATGTTTAGAATGAGTAAATACCGGCTCCTCAAAGAAGGAAGTGATAACAGAAAGTGATGTCGCATAATCTTCTTGCAAACTATATTTTGTTGCATGTTCATCTGCCCTCACTGAATTGTTCAGCAAAGCAATCATGCAAAATAGTGCGATAGATGACTTTCTCACTTAAAACTAACCCGCTTCGTCTTGTGTAATTACATACTAGTTTTTACCTCAAAAGTGTAATTGATCCAGATCAACTTTTCTCGGTAATTGGATTACAGTTTGATTACATTTTTGTAATGTAATCAATTATTTATATATATCGAAGGGACTTGATTTACTGAATGAAACAAGCTTATTTAGAACGTATGTTTTCCCTACTTTTTAATAAACTATGTCTATCAGTATGTTAGATCACACAAGCAGTATAACGTCTCCTTAAAAGTTAAAATTCATTACGGGATTTTATGTACATAATTTGTCTATTGTTGACTACCAGCAAAAATATCGAGTTTTAACTGACTATATTTTTTGCAATAATAATTGTACGAGTTATTCAAAATATCGACGACACTATAAAAACAGTTTTTTAGCGCTTCCAACTGGCTGACATTTTCCGCGTTAGAAAAACTGGTCAGTAGCTGATTTGCCTAAGTAGAAGCGACATCAACACTCAGGGATATAACTCGTCCCAAGTTAATTTGGTAGGCATAATGTGTGTGGCCAGTTGTCACCCGCATTATCCATAAAAAAGCCGGTTCCTCGGGCGAGGGTGTATTGAATTAACGTGACCAATGAATATGTGTGATTATCCATTCTCCATCACTTAGGTTTAACACTATGGTCTCCAATCCTTCGTAATCCACTTCTTTATCTTTATAATTTCCTGTGGTTTTGCTGCGGGTGATGGACATAGCCATATTCCCGCTTATATTCACTTGATGCTCGAGGGTTTTTGTCTCTACATCAGCCAGATATTTCATATCGGCCAACATATGGTGGTTGGCGTATTGGTCTGCCGAGCGTTCAACGCCCCCTTCAAAAATTAGCACATCGTCGGCCAGTAATGAACGAGCTTTGGCTTTGTCTCCATTTTCCAATGCCAGATGAAATGCTCTTACTACCTTAGCCGGTGCAGTGTTGGTGTTCACAAAAAATGGTGAGGAATCGGAGTGTTTTGCTTCACCATGTGCCCAAGATAATGATGTAAAACACAGTCCAATTAAGGTAATAAATGCCAAAGTAAAACTATAAGATTTTATTTTCATGATTATTTCCAGTGTTTTAACCATTAAAAGTTGTTTTGGTCTTCAATTAGGCTCATTAATGAGACATTTCCTGATTGTCGCTGGGATCGAGCGCAGTCAATATTTGGTACTGTTCTGGTGTTAACTCGGGTAGTTTTTGTACAAAAGCCACCATTGCCCAAATCCGTTTATCATCATGAGTTTTGCCCCAAGCTGGCATACCAGACGCTTTGATACCATGTTTGATTACCCAAAAGTTTTCACGAGCTTTTTGTGCATCATCCCCATGTTCATGACCTTCATGGTTGTCAGAAGCAATGGTTAAATTGGGCGGTGATGGGTATAGACCCACACTCATATCACTTTCTTTTTGGCCTGGTTTTAAATGGCAGCTTGCACACATAAAGTTATAGTCAACACCACCACTGAGAAGTAAATCAGGATCGACTAAATCTGGAACATTTATATCCTCTGCTGCCTTTTTTATGGACGTTTCTCTCGTTTCTTCTAAAAGCCAATAAACTAGGTAGCTATGAGGTTCATCGGCAGACACATTAACAATACCTGAGTAAACTACTGTTGCCATGGTTGCTATTCCTAACACTGCCAGTAGCACAAATAATTTAAGTAACTTCATCGCTTTTTCCTTCTTGAGTAAATAGATACGTAGCCCATGATTTTGGGCTACGAGTTATCTCACATTCGATTAGTGATTGTCGTGCTCTTCCTTTTTCACTTCTTTATCATTCATTTTACTGTGATCCATTTTTTCATTCATCATTTTGCTATGATCCATCTTTTCGTCCATTTTGTTACTCGAATCCTTTGTTTGTTTCATGCATTTTTTCATCATAGCCATTGCGACAGGATCGTTCATATCCATCTTACTGTGATCCATTTTGCTGCAATCAGCTTTCTCAGGCTTTTCTGCGTGTAATTTAGGATCATGTGCCGAAGCTGTCATGGATAAAGTAAGTGTTGGTATTAATACCAATGCAATTTTACTGATTGTTTTAATTAAGTCTCTTTTCATGGTTTATTCCTATAGTAGTGATTAAGGTTTTCTTGTTAAATTCGTCCAATGCAATATGTCTGCATCAAAGTTCTTCGTTTTTAAAAATTCAAATATTTGTGCTTTTTACGACCTACTTTTTATTGATGACGAACGCCATAAATAAAATAAGGCAGGTAACACGAGCAACGTCAGAATGACCGCACTTGACATTCCACCTACCATTGGGGCTGCAATTCGACTCATGACCTCAGATCCGGTGCCTTTACCATATAAAATAGGTAATAGGCCAACAATAATAGCTGCAGCTGTCATCATCACGGGACGAACACGCATACCCGCGCCGTGCAAAACTGCCTGGAGTACATCTTCTTTTGTTGTCGAAACATTATTTAATCGGTGTTCACTGAGCATTTCTTTGTAAGCTTGATTTAAATACACCAGCATAATGACGCCAATTTCTACAGCCACTCCTGCTAACGCGATAAAACCCACTCCAACCGCCACAGAGAAGTTATAACCTTCTAGATACATCAACCATATACTACCGACCATGGCTAGAGGCAAAGTACCCATGATCATCGCGACTTCAATCACATTACGAAAGTTAAGATAAAGTAATATAACGATGATAAATAAGGTTAATGGAACGACGTAGGTCAGTTTAGCTTTCGCACGCTGCATATATTCGTATTGCCCAGCCCAAGAGATAGAGTAACCAGCGGGTAAATCTAATTTATCAGCCACCACTTTCTGTGCAGCTTCAACATAGGTCCCTACATCAACGCCGTCGATATCCACAAATGCCCAACCATTTAGACGTGCATTTTCAGATTTAATACCCGGAGGTCCATCTTCTACTATGATGTTAGCAACATCTCCCAATGAAATTCGTTGCCCATTAGGAGTCACTATAGGCAGTAAAGATAGCTGTTCAGGAGAATCACGATAATCTTGTGGATAACGTAAATTCACAGGATAGCGCTCTAAACCTTCAACTGTTTGCGTAACATTCATGCCACCAATAGCGGTAGCCACCACTTGCTGTATTTCAGCGATATTCAATCCATAACGAGCCGCTTTTGCCCTTTGGATATCCACTTTTATGTATCGACCACCGGCAACACGCTCAGAGTAAACTGAGGAGGTGCCAGGAACATCGGCTAAAATTTCTTCTATTTGTTTACCTATTTCTTGAATAACGCCCAGTTTAGGACCGGCAATTTTTATTCCTACAGGCGTCTTAATTCCTGTTGCCAACATATCAATACGCGTTTTAATTGGCATAACCCAGGCGTTAGTTACCCCTGGAAGTTTGACTAATGCATCCAGTTCCTTTTTCAAGCTTTCTGTCGTTACCCCTTCTCGCCACTCATCATGAGGTTTTAACTGTATGAAGGTCTCTATCATTGTAAGCGGTGCTGGATCTGTTGCCGTTTCGGCACGACCGACTTTACCAAACACGGTTTTTACTTCTGGAACAGTTTTAATCAACTTGTCCGTTTGTTGCAGAAGTTGTCGAGCCTGACCTATAGAAATACCGGGGTAAGTCGTGGGCATATACATCAAATCACCCTCATCAAGGGGGGGGATGAACTCACTACCTATTTTATCCAGTGGATATATACCAATGGCAAGAACCGCTAATGCAGCTACTATCGTCACTTTCGGGAAACGTAAAACGGTTTTCAACGCTGGCATATAGATAAAGGTTAAAAATCTATTGACGGGATTTTTATGTTCAGGTAGTACTTTACCGCGAATAAAATACCCCATTAGTACTGGTACTAAGGTAATGGCCAATGCAGCAGAAGCAGCCATGGCATAAGTCTTAGTAAATGCGAGCGGAGCAAACATTCGACCTTCTTGGGCTTCTAAGGTAAAAACAGGAACAAAGCTCACCGTAATAATTAATAAACTAAAGAATAATGCCGGACCAACTTCACTCGCCGACTCAGTGACTATTTGCCAACGATTATCATTAGTTAAGGGCGTTTTTTCCATATGTTTATGCATGTTTTCTATCATAACGATAGCACCATCAATCATCGCGCCAATAGCTATAGCGATACCTCCTAGAGACATGATATTGGCGTTAAGTCCTTGTAAATGCATAATAATAAAAGCAGTTAAAATACCTACTGGCAAACTAATAATCGCGACCAAAGATGAACGTACGTGGAATAAGAAAATGATGCAAACTATCGCTACCACACCAAACTCTTCCAGCAGCTTGTAGGTCAAGTTATCGACTGCTCGTTCAATCAAGGCAGAACGGTCATAAACAGGCACTATCTCTACGCCATCCGGCAGTCCTTTCTTTAGTTTTTCAAGCTTTTCTTTGACATTTTTAATCACTTGTTGAGCGTTTTCGCCAAAACGCATTACGACTATGCCACCGACTGTTTCACCTTCGCCGTTAAGCTCAGCAATGCCACGACGCATCTGCGGGCCAGTTCCAATATCTGCGACATCTTTCAACAATAAAGGCGTACCATTTTCGTTAACTCCCAGAGGAATATTTTCTAAATCATCTACACCTTTGATGTAACCCGTCGCTCTGACCATGTACTCAGCTTCGGCCATCTCAACCACTGATGCGCCTATTTCCTGATTACCTTGTTTAATGGCCATTTGAATATGAGAAAGTGGAATGCCAAAAGCACGTAACTTATCAGGGTCAACTCTTACCTGATATTGCTTGACCATACCGCCAAGCGCAGATACCTCTGAAACGCCAGGTACAGTTTGCAACTCAAATTTTAAAAACCAATCTTGTATACTCCGTAATTGACTTAAATCATGTCGGCCTGTTTTATCTGTAAGTGCATACAAGTAAACCCAGCCAACGCCTGTTGCATCCGGACCCAATTGCGGCCGTGCATCAGCAGGTAGATTGGGAGCAACTTGACTTAAATACTCAAGAACCCGTGAACGTGCCCAATAAAGATCGGTATCTTCATCGAAAATAACGTAAACATAGGAATCGCCGAAGAATGAGTAACCTCGAACAGTAACGGCACCCGGCACCGACAACATGGCAGTGGTCATTGGGTAAGTGACCTGATCCTCGACAACTTGTGGTGCTTGCCCGGGGTAGCTTGTTTTAATAATCACTTGCACATCTGATAAGTCAGGAAGTGCATCAATCGGTGTTTTGTTGACGGAATATAATCCAACGCCAACCAATAAAAATGTCGCTAGTAATACGAAAAATCGATTGCTAACAGACCAACGAATAATCGACGTAATCATCATTATTCTCCTTTGTCGTTAGCAGCATCTTTCATAGCAGGCTCAGTTTTCGGCATATTCATTGCCATCGCGCTGACAATAATAAAATTACTATCTCTAATTTCGAAGGTGAACATCACATAAGCATCTTTAGAAAATAACGCCATATCAACATTTTCTTCGACAATAAAATCAACCCTGTCAGCCTCCCTTCCCCACTTTAAGATAGCTTCTCGGTCAATGGTGACCATTCTATGCTCAACCATTGCCGAAACCACAGTACCGTTCACTGTGGCTGAGGAAACGTTATCATTGCTATTACTCTTATCCTTTTGTGTTGACTCATCTTGGAAAAAATCATGATTCATACGTTTAAAATCAGATGATTTACTTGATTCTGAATCCAGTAAGAATTGCGCCGAACTGACGACTTCTTCCCCTTCGCTTAACCCTTGAAGTATTTCAACGCTTTCGCTGTCATAACGACCCACAGACACCTCAACAGACTTAAAACTACCTTCACCCAGTGCAATTACAACTCTATCTTGGTTACCTGTTCTAATGAGTGCCTCTTTGGGAATAAGTAGCGCTTGTTGATCACCTGTCGTATGAATGGCAATTTGTGCAAACATATTAGGCTTAAATTCACCCTCTTCATTATTAAAGCGCAATCGTACTTTAACAGTACGTGTTTTAGCATCGAGCGTTGGGTAGATATAATCCACTTGACCTTCCCATGTTTTACCGGGTAAATAATCGAGTGTCATAGTAACGGGTGTAGATTTTTTAACTTGGCCGGCCTGTCTTTCGAACACTTCTGCCTCAACCCACACATCTGATAGGTCACCTATAGCCATCAAGGTTGAACCAGGTTTGACGAAGAAGCCTTCTCGTATGTTAAGATTTTCAATAACACCATTTTGTGGAGAATAGAAAGTAATGGTTTGCTGAACTTTTTTGGTTTCTTTTAGTTTTTCAATAGCCGACTTAGGTAACTGTAGTGCTGATAACCTATTTTCAGAAGCCGTGATTAATCGACTGTTTTTTCTATCTAACGCCAATAATAATTCCTCTTGAGCATTAACTAACTCAGGAGAATATATATCGTATAATGGCTGGTTTTTTTTAACAGGATCACCGGTAGCTTTAACATAGAGCTTCTCGATCCATCCTTGAACACGAGGGTGAATATGAACAAGTTTATCTTCATTGTAAGTCACATAACCTACAGTGCTTATTTGGGTATGTAATGGCTTGTAACGTGCTGTTGTTGTACGTACCCCTAAGTTATTCACTAAATCAGGCGAGATACGAATTGTACCGGGACCTTCATCAGGTCCTTTTCCGTCATCGTCATAAACAGCTACTAAATCCATTCCCATTGGCGATTTACCTGGCTTATCTCTCTTATAATTTGCATCCATTGGTGCGACCCAATAAATCGGTTTCTTTTCCTCAGATGCTGCATTAGTGAGTGAGTTACTGTCTGAAGGAGCGATAATATAAGTCGCACCAAAGGTTAAAATACCACCTAGGATCATGCCAATAATTATCGGTTTAATACTATTACTCATTATTTTTCTCCCGAAATAGCAGCATATTGACGGCTGTTAGATAAATTCATATGGGTTTTCATGGTTGAATTATCGAGACTGTCGATAAAAAGGTAATTAAGCTCTAGCCGTATTTTCTGCTCTTCTACGTTGAGTGCTAGTTCGTCTATTTCGGCATTCAACACGGCAATACGTGAACGAACAACTTCTGAAAAATCGCCGTCATCATTGGTATAAGCAGTCAAAGAGGCTTCTGCTTGGTCATAACTTTGTGGTAATAATTTAGTTTTATATAAATTCTGCCTGTCGATTAGGCGCAATAATCTTCCTTTTGCGCTCGAATAGTTACTAAGAAGTTGCCTAAGTAAGAGTAACTTTTCGGTTTTAACCGCTTCTGTTTCAGATATCGCTGATTGAACCTCTTTATCTTGTCGGTTTTCAGTAAAAAGTGGTAAATCAAAGGTCACACCAAAAGAAAATAAATCAGCCCGGCTTGCACCCATAGGATCATCCCCGCGATAGCCATAACTTGCGTTTACAGCCCATTCAGGTTTGTACTGTTGCTGCGCCAATTTAATGCCTGCTTTAGAGGCGTTTACTTTTTTTTCTATAGCGACAACAGAGGGATGATTTGAAAAATATGGGACCAATTCATCTGGTTTATGCCAATTTTCTTTGTAAACTAAATCACTATTTAGCAACTCTATTTGAGGTAGCTCTTGGGTAAGAACGATATTATGTAAAGTAAAATCAGATTCTAATGGTGCATCATATTCAGTAGAAAATGTGGTAAGCCATTGCGCAAGCATGCCTTCGTAGCGGTTTTTGTGTTGCTCTAGTTGATCCAATCTATCTTCTAATCGAGTTAACTCTAGTTGTGCTCGAACAATATCTTGTTGACAAGTTTTACCTAAAGCTGATGAATAGCTTGCTTGAGCTATATCTGCTAGCTGTTCAAATAACGACCTATTACTTTCAATTAATGCGATACTTTGCTGAACTTGATAAACATCCAACCATAAGCTTCCTACCGTAACGGCCACTTTTGATTCCCTGTCTTTTCGTTGATATGGGAATGCTTCACTTTGAGTTTTTAACTGTTGGCTTTTAATATCTAAGGTATCGCCACGAGGAAACATTTGTGAAACGCCCACTTTAGCCTGTGTCATGCCTTCCTGACCAAAATCGAAACCGTTAGTGGGCAAGTTTGCCAGACCAATCGTCACCTTAGGATCTGGTAATGTATTTACCGCTATACTCATCGATTCGATGGATCTTTGTTTATGAATATTCCCGCTTAACCAAGGGTCATTTATTTGGGCCACGCTGATAGCCTTTTCGAATGATAAAGGACTATAAGCGTTCATCAATGGCAACTCAGAGGCTCTAGCAGATAAAAGAGTTAAAGCTAAAATTCCTACACTGAATTTTGTGTTGAATTTATTCATTAGAATTGTTCCTCATAAGTCAACACTTCCTTATATACAGTCACAGTGCCGTCTGTGTTAAGAAGTAAGATGTTATAAGGAATAAATCGATCTCCAACCTCCATACCTGGCGTTCCAACTGGCATGCTAGGAACAGAAAGTCCAATTGAACCCTCTGGTATATTGGCTAAATACTGTTTAATAAATTTGGCAGGCACATGCCCTTCAAAAACGTATCCATCATTTGATTCAGCGGTATGGCAAGATCGATAGTTTGCTGGAATACCCTTGCTGTCTTTCAGGTTAGACAAAAACGTAATGTTATTTAATTTAGTATCAAAACCTTGCTCCTCGACATGTGTTACCCACTTTTGACAGCATGTGCATGAACGACTTTTGTAAACAGTGAGTTCTATGGCCTCATTTATTTTTGGTTCTTCACCTGCTTTTGCATTGGGTTTTAATGTTGATGCATCAGAACAAGCAACAACAAACAAAACAGATAAAATGGACAGTGTTTTTACTGGAAATATATTCATTAATCTCATTTCAATATTCTCTTTCTTTTTTACATTGCGTAACACAACGTCGAAACAAATTGGCTCCAGCTAGTCTGGAAAGTTAAATTTCAAGCAGATCTATCCTGCTTTAAAAGGTGCTTTTTGGGGGGCGTTGCGGGAGAGCGAAGAATAAATTATGGATAGTAGAATGACCCACATTCAATTGAGATGTCTTGTAGTCTATTGGCCAATCTATACTGGGTTCACTTGGAACGGCAACAGACAATAAACCCATTGGACAAGAACAATTTTTTTGACAACAATCTTCATCAGGTGTCACGCTAGATTTATCCATAGGCAAAGAATGTTTAGAATGACCCAAATTATTATCGTTTATCACCATTTTTCCGTCATCGGCGCACGGCATAAATGAAAGAGCAAACGACTCCCCGATTTGAGCTGTGAGCATGATACATATCATAATCATTTTGATGACTTTGTTTGTCACTTGAAACCTTATATTTAAAAAACCAAGCTCAATAAAAAACGTTTAAAGCCTAACTTGGAGTCTGTTGAGTTAAAACACACGTTTATAATACTCACCTAACATGTCACGGCCATTACCCATTGATTACATTTTTGTAATCAATGGGTATTACACTGATTTATAATTTATATTGGTTGTGAGTAACCGATTATTAGGTAAATTGGTTATTATAAATAATGCAGTTAACGTTTCCTGCTTTGTTCAATTGATTATGGAATACCTTTCAATAACTAACGAGGTTAATAATGAAGATCCTTGTCGTAGAAGACGAAGCGAAAACCGGAGACTATATAAAGCAAGGCCTAGTCGAATCAGGCTTTGTAGTGGAATTAGTAAGAACTGGACTTGATGGTCACCACAAGGCAATGACAGGCATTTTTGAACTAGTGATACTTGACGTAATGCTGCCGGATATTAATGGGTGGAGAATTTTAAGCTCTATGAGGGAGTTTGGTAATCAGACTCCAGTGTTGTTTTTAACTGCTAGAGATAGCGTAAAAGACAGAGTGAAAGGTCTTGAACTCGGAGCAGATGATTATCTAGTCAAACCATTCGCTTTTGCTGAATTACTTGCAAGAGTCAGAACACTGCTAAGAAGAGGCACATCCGTTCCGTCAAATACTATTAACATTGCTGATCTTGAATTAGATATTCCCTCTCGAGTAGCAACAAGGTCAGGCAAACCGATAAGCCTTACGACGAAGGAATTTATGCTACTTGAACTCATGGTTCGAAGACAGGGGGAAGTGTTACCTCGCTCGCTAATAGCATCACAAGTTTGGGACATGAACTTTGATAGTGATACCAATGTTATCGACGTGGCAATTAGGCGACTAAGAGCGAAAATAGACGATGCGTTTACACCAAAACTGATACAAACTGTCCGAGGCATGGGCTATAAGTTGGCTATAGATGAACGAGAGTAACGTGCGAAAGAAACCCAATTCGCTTGCATTTAGAGTCACAGTATTAGTTGGGGTTACAATTTTTATATGTCTAAGCATCATGAACTTGATTGTTATTGAATCCATTGATCAGCATTTTATAGAGCAAGATGCGGACGAGCTAAATGAAGTGTTTAACGCGGTTCAAATTAAGCTCCTTGAAGCCCATGAACAGAATGTTCTTCCATCTAGCATCCTCTTTCAAGCAGTATCTGGCCATCACGGCGTTTACTATCAAGTTGAAGATAAAAATGAGAATACGATATTCACCAGTCAAGATGCTGACCTATTTGCATTTCCGACAAAGTTTAAAGCGCAAAATAAAGTTATTCCCTCGACCTTAATTATATTTAACGATGGGAAGTATATGTTGAGGGGTACAAAAACAAACTTTGAATTGCCAACCAAGTTGGGACCTGAAATGTACACGGTTACCGTCGCGTCCAACATGGAATTCCACATGAATTACATGCAGAAACTCAAGAGAACACTGTGGGGAATTGTATTTTTAGCTGGTGTAATTACCGTTTTTGCGGCACGTTTTGCAGTATACCGCGGACACTCTCCATTAAGGCAATTGAGCAGAGAAATTGAGTCCATCACGGCTGATAAACTTGATATTAGGCTGGACCCTTTAAATGTACCAATCGAACTCACCACATTAGTGGATTCTTTTAATACCATGTTAAAGCGTCTCGAAGACGGCTTTGAAAGGCTTTCTCATTTTTCAGCAGATATCGCACACGAATTACGCACCCCAATAACAAATTTAACAACACAGACTCAAGTTGTGCTCAGTAATCTGAGAGACAGTGAAGCATACATTGAAATTCTATATTCGAATCTTGAAGAATATGAACGTATGACCAAAATGGTTAGTGACATGCTTTTACTTGCTCAAGCCGAACATGGCTTAATTAAACCAAATAAAGATAATGTTGTAGTAAATAAGGAAATAAAGGCTTTATTTGATTATTTTGAATTGCTCGCTGATGAGAAAAAAATACAGCTTATATTAGAAGGTTCAAATGTAGAGTTAGTTTGTGATAAAACCATGTTGCGACAAGCGCTGAGCAATTTAATTTCTAACGCAATTCGTTACTCACCTGAAAATGACAAGATTATAATTAAAACAAAAGCCTCATCTGATTTAATCACAATTGCTATTATAAATCATGGCGAAATAATTCCTAAAGAGCATTTGACTCGTTTATTTGATCGCTTTTACAGAGCTGACTTCTCACGTAATCGGGATGGTCGCGGAGCTGGTCTCGGGTTGACGATTGCAAAATCTATAGTAAATATAAACGGAGGCGATATCTTTGCTGAATCCTCAGAAACAAATACCTGTTTTACCATTATATTCAAGAAAGACAAGGTATCTATGTTGTCAAACACAGGTTCAACCAAGGACATGAGGTGACTGCGATTTTTTGCCCTTTGGACGATCAACGCGTGTTTTAATCCAGACGGAATAGTTGTTCGCTAGTGTCTTGTCATCAACTAAAAACGATACTATCCGTCCATATCCTTTAAGTTTATAGGGTATAACAGGCTTTTATCACACCGCACGCTTGAAATTGCTATTTTGGCGTATTGACGATGTATTAGTGAGTATCCATCTCATCACGCAGCGTAATTATTGAACATAAAACTTTATAGAGTCATAGTAATAAAGCCATTATTCCTGTTAGGTATTTTGCTCCGTTCAGCGCCAGTGATGGTAATGTCAATAGCGGCTTTATACCGTTTAATCCTACAAGAGGTGGACACAACACTGGCCGTATTGGTAAAGGTTCGCGGTCGTAAGCACAACGACCTAGAATGAGCTATCACTATTAGCAACTGGAGTATACTGATGTACCGCGAAGTTATCCCGACCCACAGTGGTTAGTGTGCTCAACGGCATTTTACTTCATCTTCATTCCACCATCGAGGAGCTATCGTGCAAACTAAAATGATGAACGTAACCGGAATGACTTACGGCGGTTGTGTCAGCAAAATGACAGAAGCACAGACAGTGGTGCCGGCATTTGGACACGTGGATGTGTCTCTGCCCCACAAGGCCACCATCGACTTCGACAAAAAGTTGACTTTAATAGAGTACCAGCAATCGGCCGTAAAGGGAGCTAGCTACGGTGTCTGAAATAGCTCAGACGCAAAACAAAGACGTACCAAGGGCGGATGTTGGGCCCAACTCGGTTCAGGAAAAAAGGACGAAACCCTTGAATTTGTATTTTTGTGACACTGGGCAGGTTGATGAATAAGGAGCTCACACAGACGGTTTCGATTCGGGAGCTACGACCTTGGCAGTTGTTCTGGCTAGCGGCCGCCGTTTTCGTTGTCTCGGCCGGCTATGGAGCTCTTATGCCTCAATGGCAAGGATGGCTGGCGATTCTCAATCCGGATGTGACCGCGACGGAGGTTTCTCGCCATATAGGTTTTCTTAGCGGCATGTACATGGCAGGGGTACTGGTGGGTGCGCCCTTGTGGGGAGCGCTGGCAGATCGCGTTGGACTAGATCGCGTTTTAATCATCGGGCTAGTTGGCTATGTGGCCAGCCTGCTTTTGATGCTGATTCCCCAGTTCGAAACCCTATGGGGCATTTATGCGCTGCGAGCGGCCACCGGTTTTTTTGTGGCTGCCGTCGTTCCGATCGTCTCAGCACTGGTCGCGAAGCACACGCCCGAACACCAGCGCGCTCGCCGCTTCGCCTGGCTGGGCGCCATGACGCTGCTGGGATTTCTTTTCGGGCCTGCCCTCAATACCGTCGCCCGATGGGCCAGCCCGTGGGTGGGTGGCGGCACGACATCTGCCGCGCTCACGGCGCAGGCCGTTGTCATCCTGTCGGCAATCTTTGGTGCCGTCATGATGTTGGGGCTAGCCCGGGCGCTGCCTGAACGCATCGCTACGACAGTTGCGGATCCAAAGGAGGGGTCATCGGACAATACGAACACGGGGCTCACCTCGCTCCTCTGGCTCAGCGGTGTAGTTACCTTCGTACTGTCGGCTTTCGAGCTGGGCATAGTGCTTCAGGGCCAACTCCATATCGGCACACCGCAGCGTGAAGTGGCAATGATGTTGGCGGTATGCGCTCTTTCAATGTTGGTCGTTAACGCATTGCTCTTCTTCACCGCTCTCCTAGACAAGGTCCCCGCGCGCCGTGTCGTCGTGACCGGGCTGGCATTGGCAGTCGTTGGCCTATCCGCTCTCGCCTTGCATCAATCCGACGCATGGATGTATGCTGGGATTAGTTTCACTGCGGTGGGCATCGGATTGGTCGTGCCGGTAATTGCGTACAGAAGTGCGGGTGCCTCGCGCGGCAGGCTCGGTAGCACAATGGGTGGCTTGGCCGCCGCTGCAGGCCTAGGACAGACGCTCGGAGCGGTAGCTGGAGGCTGGTTGTTCGGCGCGGCATCGCAAACTGGTTTCGCGTGGCTGGCTGCTACATTGTTCGCGACATTTGCGATCATCTTGGCTCGGCCAGCATGGGGGGCGACATTTCCCGATGGGTCCGGGTCTCGCGCTAACCCGCCACACTTTAAAAAATAATGACTGTCCGCGTCTGCTGTTCTTTGGACTGAGTGAATTAATCTTCTCTTTTTTTAAACTTTCGCTACCTGTTCTTAGTTTTCTAAATAGCGGTCAATATTGAATACTCTTGCAGAGTTAACTACAGTAATTTTTTCGAAAAAAAACTGCAGCTCACATAATCACCGTGGTCGCTTGTAGCATATTTTCTAAATCAAATTTACCTGGGAATCATCTTCTTTGGGTATTTAGTTAAATACTAAACTAGCTAGTAGTGCTTGTTTTTTTTGTCTCTGCAGGCAAGCATGATAACAACAAAAATCATAATCACTCCCTGAGTTAACACACCTTGCCAAGTTGCTGATATGCCTAGCCACCTTACTGTGATATCGAAGGGGAAAGTCGCAATAGGTATCACCGCGGCTTCCTGCAAAGCAGACACCCCTTTCCCTGCTAATACAAAGGCTAAAGCTAGCATAAAGTATGAACTAATCGCAAAGAAGCGCCCAATAGGCAATTTCAAAGAGTATTTAAGCATGCCCCAAGTAATGAGCATTATTATGGCAACTGCTGCAACTAAGCCGTACCAGACGTAACTCGACTGGCTGCCATCTCCTACTGCTTGGGTCAGTAACGATTGATAAAATAAAATCGTTTCAAACACTTCTCGGTAAACAGAAATAAATGCCAGTCCGGTCAATCCCCATAGGGTCCCTGTGCCTAAATGCCTCTCGACGTTATTTTGAATATATTGTTGCCACTGGGTTGCTTTGGTTTTACTGTGCATCCAGTAACCGACGTAAAACAATATACCCGCAGCCAGTAAAGCAGCCCCACCTTCCATCAACTCGCGAGATGAACCACTGATATCAATAATGTTCTCTGCGGCCCACCAAGTAAAACCACCCGCCACTAGTGCGGATATCCAACCCACATGCACATAACGAATGGCATCTTGACGTTGAGTTTTGATAAGTACAGTTATCAGTGCCAAAACAACCAAGAGGGCTTCTAATCCCTCGCGTAGCAAAATAATTAATGACGCAGAAAACATGGCATTGTTAGACAACACCTCACCGGTTAGAGTGTTGTCTACAAGTTCCAACTGTTGCAGAATATGTTGTAATTCTTTAACTACCAGTGCGTCATTTGATGCTACATCAAGTACATTACGAAAATTCAATAATTGACTTTCTACCGATTTACGTAAAACACTATCTCTAGCATCCAAGTTGTTTTCTATCAGTTCAAAACCGTCTAAATAAGCACTAACAGCTAAGGTCTGTGCCTGCGATAAATTGCCATCACGATAAGCAGCTACTGCTGCGATTAAATTGGTTTTTGTGGTAGCTATGGGTGAATCGGCTTGACTAAAAAAAAACTCTGGACTGGCGCGCCACTGTGTTATTTGGTCCAAAGTTAACTCACCGTGATCATTGGCAAGTTGCACTGGGTTATTGTTGATCCAGCTTTGCAAAGCAATTTTAGGTATAGTTTTCTTATCTGTTTGTTTGTACTGATTTGCGGCTTGAGAAAATGCCAAGCTACCGGCATAAAATGCTAAAGACCAACGTTGCTGATCATTCAGTTCGGTAAACGCACGCATTGCGGTATCGTCTAAACCCGCACTAATGGCATCATATAAACCCAGTAGTGAACGATTCAAAGCCCGTTTTGTTTCGGTAAAATTGGTAGGGCTCGGACTGAATGATTTGGCTAATGGACCATTCCCCTCACCTGTTGAACCGTGGCAAGCAGCACAATTATCTGCGAATAAAGTTTGTACTTGAGACTGCGCTAACAATTGGGTGGGTAACAAAAGCGCCGGTGACAGGGCCAATAATTGTTGGCGTATCTGTTGCGTTAAAACCTGAATTTTTTCAATTGTATATTTTTCTAAAATAGCCTGTTGTAAGGCTCTGGCATTGGCCACAACTGAGGTTTGGCGCAAATCAAAATCAGCTTTATTCGCTGTTTGCAATGTGGCGCTTTTTTGTAAGATCAAGCTGGCGAATTGCTGCATTTCAGCAAATTCATCTTCGTTTGCTATCTCGCCATTTGTTACCGCTTCGGAGTAATCGACCCCTATATACTCAGCCATTTGTAATATTTGGCGACTTTCTTTAACAACGTCGATGCTGCCAGATTGTTGAGCCAATATTGAGGTAGAAAAAAATATGCTAACCATGAGCAAAACACTAATCAAAGGTGTTTTTAACTTCATTGTGCCTTGAAATGACATAAAGGAAGTTAACAAAAATGGTATAAAAGTCATCTAAAATATTGCCTCAGAAGTAATATAGCTCCACAAAATAATTGTCTAATTTATTAAAGTAGAATGATAATGATTATCATTCTACTTATTATGCGGAGCTTACTCAATATTATTTGCGATTAAATCCAAATAAAAATATGTAGTAACAGAGAGGTTTTTGGCCTCCTTCCAATAAACGTGTTGCAAATATATCCTGACTTTGACTCTTTAACGCTCAGCATCATCCTTGTAAATTTTACGTACTGTCAATATTGGATACTATTCAGGTGTCAATTCAGGTAACTTTTGGAAAAAAAGAGACGCTAGCCCAACTACGTTAATCATCGTGGGATGGGCACCAATCAGGCATTCCAGAGACTTTCACCCCACGTTTAATGCTCCAAAATTCGCTACTCGTGAATTGCTCTACATCGCTATGTTCATTTTTGTCTACATTAGCTTGGTTAATATCCTTCATGGACTCACAATTCAGCGTTTTTTTTCATTTTAATTTTCATTTGCATGCTATTTATGAAAATGAACACAAGTATTGACGCTATAGTCTGATAAGGCTAGATATAGCTTTATTGGCTTTAATAGAGTTTCTTAAATTATATAAATGTTAAAAAAAAAGTGCCAGATTCTAGTCACTGACACTTAGTTGTTTTATTGAAACCAAAGGCGTATGCCAGCAACCCACTGAGTTTGTGTGGTTGTACGTCCATCAAGTTGGCTAAAATCGGCGGTATTGCCATATTGGCCGGTCCACTCGACGCCCACATAAGGAGCAAACTGGCGGCTAAATTCATAACGTAAGCGTAGTCCTGCGGTGAGCGAAGACAAACCTTTACCTACACCATTTTCGGGATCATCTTTACCATAAACAGTCATCACAACGCGTGGCTGTAAAACTAAACGTTGAGTAATCAGTAGCTCATACTCGGCAGCTAAATCGACAACACTTCGTCCTTCTGCTCCGACCGATAAGCTGGCACTGACATCAAACCAATAGGGAGCAAGTCCTTGCAATCCAAAGCTTAACCACTGTCTTGATGGTCCTTCAGAGGTATCAAATCTGACACCAACTTGTGTATCCCAGAAAGTGCTAATGGCATGCCCCCACAAAATTTGGTTTTCGCTACCTTCAAATTTGTTATCAACTATTTCACCTTCGCTTTTTACCACTAGTTGATCATAACTAGTGCCGTACCAGCCTTGCATATCATATTGAGTTGCATTGCCTAAACCACTAGACAGACCATCTGCATATTCAAGTCGGTCAAACAATATAGCTCCAAAAGCATGTTCGTCAGCCATTTTAAGTTGTCTAGGTCCGGGTAAGGCAAAAGCGCCACTATCCAAAGTTAAACCGTCGGAATAGGCATGTGGATCACGGGCATCAGATGGTGGAGTATTGCTTTGACTCGACATATCCATCCCTTGCATGGCCCCCATATCCCCCATCGAATCTTGTCCCATTGCACTGTTGTTCATTTTGCTATGATCCATAGCATTTTCATCCATTGGTACAGCAGGTTTATCAGCCTTTATAGTGGAATGGTCCATTTTTTCCATAGGTTCGAGCTCTTTCACCGCGTCATGGTTCATAGTACTGTGATCCATTTTGCTATGATCCATTGGCATGGCAGATTTTTCAGCCTGCATGGTAGAAAGGTCCATTGGTAACATATCTTTCATAGCGTCATGGCTCATAGCATTGGTATCCATTTTGCTATGATCCGTTAGCACTTCGTCTGCTTGTTTCGTGATAGTAGTTTGTTGTGTTTCATTACTTTGTTGCTGAGCCGCTACGTTGAGAGAAATCAGGCACACCAGCGCAGTGCTGCTAATCTTTTTGTTGAATATCAATTTATTTCTCATGAAATCACCACTTCGCGAAACATACCTGCATCCATATGGAACAATAAATGACAGTGCCAAGCCCAGCGACCTAATGCATCCGCATTGATCAAAAAGCTGATCCGTTGAGCAGGCTGAACCGGAATGGTGTGACGTCTTGCCAAAAATTCACCCTTATCATTTTCAAGTTCACTCCACACGCCGTGCATGTGCATGGGATGGGTCATCATGGTGTCATTTTGCAGGATCACCCGAACGCGCTCGCCATGGCGAAAATGTACTGGGGTAGATTGACCAAATTCAAGGCCGTCAAACGACCAAGTATACCGTTCCATATTACCGGTTAGATGCAGCTCAACTTCACGCTCAGGTAAACGTGGATCCAGCGGGCCTCCCACAGTACGCAGATCAGCTAAGGTTAATACTCGTCGACCATTGTTACGCAAACCTACGCCTGGATCGTCAAGGTTGGTTCGCGGCATATCTACTCTGGCGTCTACCGACGGGCCATATTCACTACTTGCGTGGTTAACGCTTTGAGAAGGCACAGCCAATGGATTTTTATGCATATTGTGCTGACTATGATCCATCGCCATTGCACCATGCCCCATTGAACTATGATCCATTTGCATACCTGACATATCAGCTGAATGATCCATATCCATACCTGCCATATTATCACCATTGGCCATATTGCCCATCATGTCTTTCATCGCTAACCATTCGGGTTCATCAACCGTGGGTACACGAGCAGCAAGTCCTTGTTTTACCGCCAGAGTCCCACGCGTATAACCAGACCTATCTATCGATTGGGCGAAAATGGTATGAGCATTGTCGGTAGGTTTAACAATAATGTCGTAGGTTTCACCAGGTCCGAATCTAAATTCATCCACACTGACTGGTTCTACATCTTGACCGTCGGCCGATACAACGGTGAGTTTTAAGCCAGGAATACGTACATCAAAAAAAGTATTACTAGAACCGTTAATAAAACGTAGACGTATGGTTTCACCGAGCTTAAAAACACCCGTCCAATTATCATTAGGTGTCTGACCGTTCATCAAAAAGGTAAAGCCATGTGCGGATACATCAGCCAAATCAGTGGGACTCATGCGCATCTCGTTCCACATTTTACGCATAGAGATGGCCTGCCCTAGGCCATAGCGAGACATATCGTCGAAAAAGTCCCGGGCGGTAGGTTGGTTGTAGTTATAGTAGTCGCTTTGTTGTTTTAAATGCGCAAACATCGACATGGGCATTTCGTCAGTCCAATCTGACAATTGCACTACCATATCTTGGTCTGTTCTTATCTTTTCGCCAGCTTTGGGCACAATGATGATACTGCCATACATACCGGTCATTTCCTGAAAACCAGTATGAGAGTGATACCAATACGTACCAGCTTGCTGCACTTCAAACTGGTAAGTAAAAGTCTCTCCGGGGGAGATACCTGTATAGCTGATGCCGGGAACACCATCCATTTGGTAGGGTAAAATTATGCCGTGCCAATGAATTGATGTGGGCACCGACAAATGATTAGTGACACGGATCGTTACCGTTTCCCCTTCTTGCCAAACTAAAGTAGGACCAGGAACACTACCGTTAATAACGGTAGCCATACGTTTTTCGCCAGTGAAATTTACTGGAACCTCTGTCACAGCAAGGTCAAATTCATTTCCAGCTAACCTATCTACCTTTGATTTAGAGATATATTCTTGTTTTTGAGCCGCACTTACCTGCCCAATACCCAACGCGATAGAACCAGCCATCGCACCTTTAACAAAATTTCGTCGAGGCTCGCTAATAGGCTTAGACTGCATGCCAACATTTTGATGCGCCATATTTTTTTGCATAGTCCCTCTCGTATTATTTAACACACTTGATAATTATATACAGTCTACATTACCGGTCCTGACAACAACATGACGGCTACATTACAATAATGTAATGTCAGATTAGAGCCACGTGTAGTGGCAATCAACGAAATTAACTGGATATTATCAAAGCTAACATCTGTTTATTAGTCGTAGAAGATGAACAGAAGGCGGGTGACTACCAGCAAAAAGGTTTGGAAGAAACAGTCACGTAATGGCCTTGATGGTTATCACATGACGGTGTGTGAAGTAATTGACCTGCTGATTTTGGATGAAATGATTCCAGACATTGATGGGTGGCAAATTCTACAGACACTGTAGTTTGCTGGTTGGACTCATACTAGTACTTTCCTTTGTATTAATGGGCACGGCAATCGATCGCTATATCTAACATCACTTTGCCCAACAAGATTTAGGTGAACTGCACGTAGTCACAACATAAGTTAAAAAAAGGCTACAAACTTTGCTACACGACATGTAAATTAACAAAGTCCATACAGTATGAAATTAGCCGTATCAGGGCATTAAAGGGTTTATAATTATTGATATCTAAAACGACAAAGTCGCTCGGTAATTAGTCCGACACAATCCCTTGGTAATCACATCAATCCAATTAAAACTTTTTAGACTAAGTTTTACAAATCGCTTCGATTACTCGCGATGCATGAGAGCCTGCTCCCTTTCAAATAGCGAGTACGCAAAATCATACCCGTTAACGCATTATGAGTGCCTATTTATTTAGTGAAATTATTATTTTATTTCAATGGAAAATATTATGCCAAGTTTACTAATGGAGATTATTATTGCTTAGATTTGAATAGCTAAATTAACGGAGCTATTTTTAATACTTACTATGGCTGATTTATGGCCCTAATTTAGGTTTCCCGTGAAATCTAAGCTGTTAAATCGATTGCTTTTGACAACATCCAGATACCAGCCGCAATCATAAATAAATTCTCGGTAAGGGATACAAAACCAAGCGGCACATTACTATCACCTCCCACACATGCACACTTCAGTTCCCGTTTGTCAATATATACTGCTTTGAATACCGATATTGCTCCAACGCTCCCGATGAAAAGCGACACTGGGCCAACTAAATAACCTGATAATGCTGCCAGCATCCCAAGTCCGGCGAATGCTTCTGCAAAAGGATAGACATAAGCGTATCTAAGGTTTCGCATTGCCAATAAATCATAGGTGATAAATGAATTGGTAAAGCCATATAGGTCGCGCAATTTTTGGATGGCTAATATAGACATACTAAACGCAACAAACATTTCTACGACTTTGATAATGCCCGACTGAGTAAACAGGTTTGATCCAGGAATTGCATAAACCGCTGCAATACCCATTAAAAATGATACTGCAAAAATAACCAAAACGGGCGTGTATGTTGTACCTGTTTGGCCAGCAGCATTCATGTCGAAATGCTTCCTTAAATCATCATAGCCACCTATTCTTCGGCCTTCAATAAAGGTTTGTGGTGTCGTTTTTACATCATGCTTTTTCTTGAACTCGTCTGTTTCTTCACGAGAGATCAATTTGTTATCTTCTACTTCAAAGCCTCTTCTTTCTAATAAGTCTTTTGAGCGAAGACCATATGGACAAATATGTTCACTCGTATGCATCCGATATAAGATTGCCGATTTTTTCATTTTAGTATCCTTATAAAGTGTCGTTCGCTTAATTTAAAAATAATAGCTGTCCATTTATTGCGAACTAAAAACAGGTACGGGACGGGCTACGGCATCTTGTTTGGAACTCGCTATGCCATTTTTTTTGATATCTGCAATCAACCATTCCATCTCTTTAATTTCACGCTCTTGCGCTTTGATGATTTCGTTAGCTAAAGTTTGAACTCGTGTATCTTTAATATTAGCTCTACTACTTGTTAAAATTGCGATTGAGTGGTGGGGTATCATGGCTTTCATCCAAGAGCTATCTTCAACGGATGCCTGAGAGCGCACAAGATAGACGCTGACGGCAAATAAAATAGTTGCACCTAAAACTATGGCTATATTCACTATTTTGTTTTTATACATGCCCCACATAAAAATTAACATGACAATGGCCATACCTGCGCCCATGTACAAGGCCATATAAGTTCGTGTTTCACTGAACCAGATATGTGACATAGCGTAGGTGTTGAGGTACATCATTATAAACATCAAGATGGTAGAACTAATAATCATGACGGTAAATTTTACGTATTGCATAGTGTAATCCTTACAGTTGTGGGTAATGAGGTGGTAAAAAGTCTTATTTATCATTGTGTTAAAACTAAGTTTGAGAATAAATGCAATAATGGTTCCAATTACTTTTATTGGTTCTTGAGTTATATGTTGTTGGTACTAAACATATAGTAGAAGCATAAAAAAAGCATATTACCCAGGGAGTAAGTAGCAAGCTTTAGTAATAAAAATGATCTTTACCTTGGACTAGACATTAGCCCAATAAGCAATGACGCTAACTTGATTTAAAAATGATAACTGGCTTCACTAAGCCTCTTCGACCCAATAAATATAATTCATAACATCAGTATTGGTATCCTTCCAAACCGTCAGGTAAGGGGCTTTTTTATCAAAGATATTATCGATACCCATAGGCACCATAAGTTCTTCAGACACTTGATAGGAAGCTGATATGTCTGAAAAGGTCAAAGCAACAACTGATCAGCCTAGTGGATCAAAGTCCCCACCGTTAGCTTCATCAGCACCGAGATTAATGTAATGAGTAACTCGCCATTCAATCCTCATAAACAATTGATAGACTGAAATTATTGTGCCATATGGTATCCATGAGCCGATAATCATAACGAAAATTCCTCCACTTACTTTTGCCCTTTTCCCGAGTAATACTCCCATGCCTGTTCCAAGTAAATTCGAGAAAAATAGAGATTGATAAAGTTATATTTTTTAAATTTGAAGAGCTATTAAATCGAAAACTGCAACTTTTGTTACTATCCCTAATTTGAACAAGTTAGAGAAAGAGCTAAACAATACGCATATTGGGTGGCGAACTTAATTTTAAAACTCGTTTTTATGACTAACTTCCAATACTTGGCCGTTTTTATTGATTTGGAAGTAGATAGTGCTGTCATTTTCAGTATTGTTTGCACTGACAATATAAAAACTGTCCTGGACACTTACAACTGTGAAATTTGTTGAGGTCACAGATTTCCAAGAGTCATCTAGTTTCCCAACTTCAAATCCAAACTCTTTAAATGTCATTTGAGCTAATGACTTATTCGCTATGCTTATTGCAGCCTGTTCACTGACGATAGTGGGTCTATTGTGATCACCGTGAGCCGCGACGTTGCCACAGATTAGTCCACTGCAAATAGTTAATACTGTTAGTAATTTTTTCATTGTTTTCTCCAATTATTGTTTAAGACCTATCACTTCATATTGACCTTTCACCATGACTTGCACAGCAACAGGTTTTTCTGATTCGTTTTTCCAATACCACCCGTGAGAGCCAGCAAACGGCGCGGTAAAGCTACCTTTCATTTCATTTAACGTGGCAATGGCGTAGCTTTCATAATATCCGGTAGTGTCACCCTGCGGCTCTCCGTGTAAATCAAAAAACAACGAAGCCCCATCAGTGAGCCATTCATAAGTCATTTTGTCATATTGTTGCATGCTGAACTTGTATTCAACTCCGCGCCCAGCGGGGACTAGAACCTCAATAACTTGATATTCATCTGTTTCTATTTGTTGTGATTTAGTCGGTGTCTCAGTCGCAGATGTTGTGGCAAGAACCGTTAAACCCAACTTGTGCCCGATACCTGTGGGATCAATATTGTACTCCGCAGGCAAAATGAGGGTGATTACAGCGACAATAGCAACGACGGTGGCTGATACTGTGGCTTTTATGAGTGTTTTACTACTTACTGTGTGTTGCATATTCTTCTCTTTAAATTTAATTGATAACAAAACCGGTGAGTTGGTAAGCCATAAGCATTAACCCACCACTCATCAATAAGGTATTGGTCAAAGTGGAAAATTTTTGGAATGACGGTAGTTTCCGCCATGCGTTTATAGCGATTAAAATAAACACTAACGCGGCAAACTGTCCGATTTCCACTCCCAAATTGAAGGCGACCAAGTTGACAATCAGACCATCTTCGGGGAGTTGGAATTCCTGCAACTTTGTAGCCAGACCAAAACCGTGGAACAGCCCGAATATCAGCACTGCCCATTGAGTATTTGGTTGCCAATTAAAACAACGTTTAAAGCCCCCTAGATTATCAAAGCCTTTGTACACCACCGATAAACCAATGATGGCATCAATCAAATAGGCATTTACCTGAATATCGCTTAGTACCCCTAACAACAAAGTTGCACTGTGACCAATAGTAAACATGGTGACATACAGCAATACGTCGCGACTTTTGTATAGGAAGAAGATCACTCCAACCAGAAATAACAAGTGGTCATAGCCGGTGACCATGTGCTTAGCGCCAATATACAAGAAAGGTACAAATTGAACGCCCGTATTCTGCTGCAAAAATGCGCGGGTGTTATCATCTACGCCATGAGCAAATACGTCGATACTTAAGCCCATCAAGCACAACGAGATAATAACCAAACTAAATTTCAGTAAATTAGCTGGCATTAGATGCCCCCAATAACTCAGGCTGAGTCATAATTGACTCCTTGTCTTTATGCAAAATACGATATAACGCTGGTATCACAAACAGGGTTAATAGTGTTGATGAAATAATTCCGCCAATAACCACGGTAGCCAATGGACGTTGTACTTCAGATCCGATCCCCGTATTAAGTGCCATTGGAATAAATCCAAGTGCGGCAACTAAGGCCGTGGTCAATACAGGTCGAAGACGGGTTGTCGCCCCGTCAAAGATGGCTTGGTTCAGCGAGATATTATCGTTACGAAGTTCGCGTATGAAAGAGACCATGACCAGACCGTTCAAAATGGCGATACCGGATAAAGCAATAAATCCTACAGCAGCCGAAATCGAGAACGGAATACCTCGCAGCATCAAAGCGGCAATCCCGCCGGTTAGCGCCAATGGCACTCCGGCAAATATAATCATGGCGTCTTTAAATGAACCCAGTGCTAATACAAGCAAACCAATGATCATCACTAACGTTATTGGTACCACAACACTGAGTCGCTGCGATGCTGATTGTAACTTTTGATAGGTACCACCGTACTCCACCCAATTGCCTGCGGGTACATCAACATTGTCACCAATAGCTTGTTGAACATCAGCTACAAAACTGCCTAAATCACGTCCTCTGACGTTTGCAGTAACCACTATTCGGCGTTTTCCGTTTTCACGGTTTATTTGGTTGGCACCATCAACCAAATTTAGCGTGGCGAGTTCTTGTAGTGGTACAGCATGACCATCAGGTAATTGAATAGGTAAATAAGCCAGTCCGTCTATATCTGTTCGCAAGTCTTCAGCCAAGCGAACAACGATGTCGGAGCGAATATCTCCTTGGTAAAACTTACCTGCTACAGTACCGCCCATTGCAGTGGCTAGTTGTGTCTGTATCGCAGCTTTGCTTATGCCGTACTGAGCAAGCTTTTCAAGTTTGGGTTCAATACTCAACATGGGCAATCCGGTCGTTCGCTCTACTTGGATGTCGGCAATACCCGTCACGTTACTTATCGCAGATTCAATCTCTGCTCCTAGTGATGTCAATGTTTCAAAATCATCACCAAATACCTTTATGGCAAGTTCTGCACGAACCCCTGCTAGGATTTCATTAAAACGCATTTGTATCGGTTGCAGGAATTCATATCGATTACCCGGAATGGGTGTAACCATAGCCGCTAATTCTTCCACCACTTGCTCTTTAGATTTATTAGGATCAGGCCACTGCTCACGGGGTTTAAGAATAATGAAGTTATCTGCCACACTTGGCGGAACAGCATCTGTTGCTACATCCGCTGTGCCTATTTTGGCAAAAACACGTTCTACTTCCGGCATCTGCTTAATTTTTTCTTCTAATACCTCTTGCAATGCAATGGCCTGACTCAGTGATGTCCCCGGTATCCGTAAAGCATGCATCGCTATGTCGCCTTCATCTAGATTTGGCGCAAACTCACTCCCTAAACGTGTCGCCTGAAAACCAAATATGATGACCAGTAGACTCGCCGCAATCACTATTAACCATCGACCTTTAAGTACCCAAGTAAGTGCTGGTTGATAAATAGCAGTTGCACCGCGAATGATAAAATTATGTTTTTCTTGCACTGGCTTTTTGAAAAGCAAAGCAATCATGGCAGGTACAAAAGTGATCGATAAAAACATGGCGCTTAGTAAGGCGATCACTACCGTTATCGCCATTGGATGAAACATTTTTCCTTCAACGCCTTCGAGGGCAAAAATCGGCAAATATACAGCGGTTATGATGAGTACACCGAATAACGCTGGCCGAATAACCTCGCGAGTTGCGTCAAATACTAACTCCAAGCGTTCTTTTAAAGGCAAAGTCTGGTTTGCTGAACCGGCCTGACTCAAACGACGTAAGCAGTTTTCAACAATGATAATGGCACCATCAACTAATAAGCCAAAATCAAGTGCCCCTAGACTCATAAGATTTGCGCTGACATTGCTCTGTACCATGCCAGTTATAGTCATTAACATGGCGAAAGGGATGACAAGTGCTGTTAGGAAGGCCGCCCTAAAATTACCTAGTAATACAAACAATACAACGATGACTAACAATGCACCTTCAAGCAGGTTGGTCTGGACGGTGTGTAATGTTTTATCAACCAATTTTGTGCGGTCATATACCGCGGTTGCAACAACCCCTTCAGGTAAGTTGCGGTTAATTTCAGTCAGTTTTTCACCCACTGCATTTGCAACGGTACGGCTATTTTCGCCAATAAGCATAAATACTGTGCTCATCACCACTTCGCGCCCATTTTGTGTCGCTGCACCGTTTCTAAGTCCCTTTCCATTACTAATATCAGCAACATCCTTGATGCGTATTGACGCACCACTATTACTGCGCAAGGGGATTTGACCTACACCTTGCAAGTCTTCAATCTGACCGGGCATGCGTAATAACCATTGAGCACCGTTTTGTTCGATAAAACCTGCTCCCTGATTACTGTTATTTTGTTCAATTGCAGTAATGACATCCGTCTGCGTGAATCCATATGCCAGTAATTTGTCAGGCTTAAAACCCACTAATATTTCTCGCTCATAACCGCCGATCGGATTAACTTCCACTACTCCCGGTACACGCATTAATTGTGGGCGAATAGTCCAGTCATGCACAGTACGCAAATCCATTGGTGTAACAGGAGTGCCATCAACGTTGGTTGCGCCCGGCTCTGCATCTACGGTAAACATGAATATCTCGCCCAAACCCGTTGCTATAGGGCCAAGTTGAGGCTCCAATCCAGAAGGTAATTCAGCACGTGCAGCAGACAAGCGCTCGTTGACTAACTGTCGAGCAAAATAAACATCTGTATCATCAGCAAAGATGGCAATAACTTGTGACAGTCCATAGCGAGACACCGAACGCGTGTAAGCAAGTCCGGGTAATCCTGCTAGGGCATTTTCCAAGGGAAAGGTCACTCGTTGTTCTATTTCCAACGGTGTATAACCTGCGGCCTCAGTATTTATCATGACTTGTACATTGGTGATGTCTGGCACAGCATCGATAGGGAGTTTAGTGAAATTCCATATCCCAAGACCTGCAAAACTCAATACCATTACCATAATGAGCAAGTTGCGCTTTATAGAAAAGCGTAAAATCGATTCTAACATTCGGTGCTCCTAGTGGTCGTGGGATGCGCCAGACTTTTCAACGTCGGCTTTTAGAATGTAACTATTTTCACTGACGTACTCGGTGCCCTGATCTAAGCCACCTAATACTTCCACCCATTCCTTATCCTGACGACCTAACTCCAGCATCCGAACTTCGTATTGCTCACCGACTTTGGCATACACAACAGTAAAATCACGAAAGGCTTGTAAACCAGTACGCTTCACAGCGAGGGGCACTTTAATAGTAGCGATTTCAACCGCCGCTTTAACAAAACTACCTGAAGTTAACTGTCTTTTTTCATCGTCAACATATACCCACACCAGCCTAGCTTGGTCGTCTCGTACCGCCGGTTCGATATAGGCGATGTTGCCACTAAAAGCCGAACTATAACCGTCGATATTCAAGGTAACAGGTACGCCTACTGACACCTTTTGGTAGTCAATGGGGTAGACGGCTAGCTGTGCGATGTAGCGAGAAGTGTCGGTAATAATCAGTAACGTGCGTCCGCCAGTTTGTTCTCCGGCATTTGCGTGTTGAGCAGTAATAAGCCCGTCTGAGGGAGAGGTAATTTGGAATGACTTCAAGCTTTCGTTACTTTCAACGGTAAATAACAATTGCCCCTTTTTAACATTATCGCCTTGCTTTACATGAAGTTGTTTGATTTCGCCTTCAAATCTCGCTTTGATAATACGATCCGCACCGGGTGGTAATATTAACCTACCGTACGCGGGAATAGTTTGGTGAAGTGTGACGGCGCTAGCAATATCAGTTTTAATTTCCATCGCATCAGCAACTGCCTGCTCAATGGTTGTGCGCCCTTCAAAATTATCATATTCCCAGCGATGGGTTTTCCCTTGATGCTTGGCGGTTATTGTCACTACAAAGGAATGCGGCTCGTAAATCACCATATCACCGCGCAACAAATCACCTTGTTTAATGAACTGAATATCATCCACTATGCCCCCAAGTCGGGTGAGCTTTATATTAAGATCAACTTTATCTGGTGATACTGGTTGCCCTTTATCTGTAACCCAAACTCGAAACTCTGGCGGTACACCCGTTTCAAAAATAGCTAACTCTATGGCAAATTCGTCGTCTCGTAACATGCGTCCACGATGGGGACCTTTTTCAGGCTCGGCCTGCTCTTCAGCAGGACTTGATTCTGCGATTGCAGGTAATGATGATAAAAACGTTAGCCCCAATAAACAGGCGATAATTACTGAAATGATGTTTTTGTTTTTCATAAAATTTCTCATTGGGAAATGGACGAGCCAGTCAGTCGTTGAATTTCAATATGTTGCAGGTGCAAACTTTCATAGGCGTCTAATAAGCTTGATTTAGCCGCCAGTAACTCCTGTCGAACATTGTTCCATTGGGTATAATTGAGTTGTCCCATGTCATAAGCACGGGTTGCATCAGATAGGGCATTTTCTAAAAGCGGCACAATGCGTTGCTGCATGGTGTCGATAACATGGCGTGAATGCCCCATCTCTTGAAGAAGAACGTAGAGTTGTGCATCAAGCTTTTGCAACAATGCGTTGGCCTCATCGGCAAGCACTTCTTGCTGTGCTTGCAGCGCAGTAATCTTGCCTGCATTGCGGTTGTCGCTTCCCCATGGGATTGAAATCCCAGCAACCAAGCCAAAATCATCAGTCGCTTCATAGCGGCGAACACCTGCCGATACTTGCCATTGTGGTTTAGCCTCAATACGAGCCAATTCTATTTGTGCTTGAGCGATGCGTTGTTGTGTCGCAAATTTTGCCAATAAAGGCTGTTTTTTAAGACGGTCTAATTGTGATTCAACAGATGGATTAGCAGGTAAAGCCATTAAATCGCCACTGACTTGATAGCTTTTACCTGCTTCACCCCACATGGAAGTTAATTGATAATGACTGGCCTTTAACTCATGCTCCAAATCCTCAACGGCCAGTTCACGACGCACCTGCTCTGCTTGGGCTTGTAATTTTTCAACGTTGGAGCTTTTCCCTGCATCAACTCGCTCGCTTATGGCTTTCACCACATCTTGTGCTTGTTGCAGTGCTATTTTGTTGAGTTTTAAGCGCTCTGTTTTAATAAGGATTTGAATGAATTTCTTTGCTGTATTGGCCGCTAAATCCAGTGAGGCTATTTGCTGTTCTATCTCAAGTTGTGCAGCTTGAGATTTTACAGCAGCTATACGTCCATCTATTTGTTCTTGTTGTAATATCCATGCATAAGTCAAGGTTGTTTGCATGTTTCGCAAAGCACTATGCTCTCCATTACCTAAGGCATCTTCAATGATTAACCCCACCTGCGGACGTTCGCCAACCCCGGCCTGCTGAACGTAACCTTGTTGCGCCATATTGCGAGACACAAATGCTTTAAACTCTGGATGCTGTTTCAGTGTTAATGATACGGCCTGTGACAACGTTAGTACCTGAGGAGGCTCTGAGAAAACCTCCGCAGTGGCGCAAAAAGTCAATGAGAGACTCAGCACCCCAATACAAAACCGACTGGCTCTCGGTTTTTTTTGCGTGTTTATTCGAAAAAATGGCTTCATGCCCATTCCTTAATTAGTGGGTAAAAATGGTTTCAATAAAATGGTGGAAACTATCTACAGTAGATGCCGCTATTAGTGGCGCACCGATAAAGGCGAGTATTGTAATTAATAATATCAATTCTGATGGTTTTTCAAGTGGCGAAATGAGTCGATGCACACGTTGACTAACTTGCTCATTACCAAAATAACTGAGTTGAGTTCCCCCAAAGCTGCTGGATAGTTTTTGTTGCAACCTAGCTACGTTTATCAAGGTCTGTGCTATGTCCAAGTTGTCGTAATAATGAGTAGCTGCATTGTCCGCCATCTGCTCGGTTAAAAGTCTGTAGTGTTGCATTAAAATATGACTAATTGGCTTTGGATAGAAACGACATAACACGGTAAATATCACGTTAAATAATGGATCATAGGCACGTACGTGGGCAAGTTCGTGTTGGATTATTATATCGAGTTGCTGCTGATTCATTTGCTTTAATAAAGCAGAAGTTAAATAAATCTTGGGTGACAATAAGCCTGAAGTAAATGCTGAAGGTATATTTGACTGAAGTAAATAAACTTTATGGCTTATATGATTTTGAAGTTGTTGTGTATTGGAAAGATCTAACAGACAGCGCATCGAAATAGACTTATTCCAACTCTGCACTGAAATAACTATCAATAACCAAATCAAAACTAAACTACAAACTAATAAAGTTAAGCCATGCCAACTGGTAAAATTAAATAAGTCTGCATGATGCCAATGGGCAAAGTTTGCAAGCCAAGAAAGAGATAGCTCACTGTCCATGCGAGGCCAAAATAATGCAACACAAGTTCCCCCTATCCACCAAGGACCGGTCACCAACAACCAAAGTGAAAACTTACGTGTAACAAAGTTGAAAAAGCTCAATTTAGGAAAGAGCAAAGGTGTCAGCAATGAAAGCAACAGTAGCCCAATAAAAAATGCGAGGAATGCCACACTCGTGAGGTTCAATGCAATAGCCAAACTGCCTGCGAACATATTTATTGCAGTCCTTTACGCAGTTTGCGTTGCTGCTCGATGAGTTGTTCCAATTTATCGAGTTGAGCATCATTCAAATTTGCAGACGCTGAGCTAAATGCAGCAATCAAACTATGCTCACCTTCTTCAACAAAGTCACTGGTGACATTGGTAATCAATTTGGCAAGTAAGGCTTCACGATCAACTTTTGTTCGATATAAATAGGCATGCCCTTGCTTAGTTCGACTCAATAAATCTTTTTTAAACAATCTGTCTAAGGTACTTTGAATAGTATTAACTGAAATACCACGAGTCTCACCAAGTGCGTTATGTACTTGTTTTGCATCTGCTTCTATACCTGACCACAGATAATGGAGCACTAATTTTTCCAATTCACCTAGCTGCATGAAATATTTCTCTTAACTCTATGGGAATTATTGTGTCAAAATAAAAACCGACAGGCAATCGGTTTTTGTTTAAATAAACGATAAAGGTATTTTATGACATGGCTAATAAGCAAATATTTGATCACTGCAGCTATTGTTGTAGCGGTTTCTGAAATAGCGAAAAGAAGTGATAAATTAGGTGCACTGATTGTGGCATTGCCGCTAGTTACTATTCTGACAATGGTTTGGCTCTACATCGAAAAACAACCAATGGAAAAAATCGCCAATCATGCATGGTATACATTCTGGTATGTAGTGCCCACACTGCCGATGTTTTTGATATTTCCAATCTTACTACAAAGATTTAGCTTTTGGCTCACTTTGATAATTAGTGCAACGTTTACTGTAATCTGCTTTTGGGTTTTTGCCTTAATTGTTAAGAACTTTGGAATTGATTTACTCCCATAAAATGAATGACATGAAATAGATTTAATTTTTATCCCCAGAATCTAAATTTGGCCCCATATTTGTAATAGCCCTTTTAACCAAGCCGTTGATTCATTAAACCTAGCATTTTCTCCATTAATATTATCGTGGCATTTTCAGTTAAACTTTGACCCTCTTCAATATAACCCCAGACAGTCGCATCATTCTTCCATCCACCTTGTTTTTTGATTAAAGCGAAATCTATCTTTTCTCTGGCTGCAGAAGTAGACATTCCTCGGCGGAAACTATGACTACTTAGCTCATCAGCGAAATCAAACTGGCACTTTTTCCCTAGTTGTTTCAGAAAAACATTAATAGCACCCGGACTAAGTGACTGATTTTGGATTTGATCCCATTTATTGATAGGTTTAAACAGCGGGCCTTTGTCATCCCCTATCCTATCTATCCAATTTTTCAAAGCACTCACAGGACAGATAAGTTGATTTCCAAGTGGCAAACCTCGAGTCAAACCTTCAGAGTCTTGATCTGTCTTAGATTTTGGCACAGTAATTAGTACCCCATCAGTTTCCCACTGAAGATCATCTATATTAATCGACACCAGTTCACTTCGACGGAAAGCGCCAAAAAAACCAACCAATAAGAGGGCGATATCTCTCGCTTTCTTGTTAGAGTCAGGCAAAGCTCGAAGGTACGAGAGCATGCCAACTATATGGTTTAGACTTAACGCTTTTGCCTTAACTTTTGGCTTACCATGTATGCGACGAATACCGTTAATCGTTTTCTCCACTATTGGATGTCGAGTGGGATCACTCATAGATTGCGTAATATGCCATTGACTGATAGCTGTAAGGTGTAATTCTAAAGAACGAGGATTGATCTGTCCTGCCCGTTCATTGAGATAACCTACTAACACATTCGGTTCAGATGGCAATCGCCCTCCCCACTTTTCAAATTGCCTAATGGCGCTGCGATATGCTCGCCGAGTGTTATCAGAGGTCGCGGCCACAACATATTTATTAGAGCCGTTGAGTTCTAAATTTATCAAACCAGATGCTTTTGTAACTCCAGATAGGTGTTTCGAGCGTTCATCTTTTTTTATCATCTTTCTTAATCCTCTAAAACCTACGAAATGATTGTTTTAACTATCGTTACAGTACTAAGAATTTTATTGCTTTTTATAAGCTACGATAAGAAACATTATCGTAGCTTATAAATGAAATATCAATATTCGTATTGAATTCTTGTTTGTATGTAATATTATGTATTACATAATACAGTATTAAATAAACAGGAGGCCGTAATGGCACGTTCAGGCGTCAACGCCAGTCATATTATTCAAGCCGCAGAATCCATTCAGGCCGAGGGGCATACGCCCACTGTTGATCGCGTCAGAGCCTATCTAGGCACCGGCAGTAAAAGCACCATTGCGCCCCTGCTCAAGCAATGGCGCGCAGCCAACGTCTCCAATAATGTGGATCATGGTCTGCCCGCTGATCTTATGGACGTCGTGAAATCGTTGCATGCACGTGTGCACCAACACGCTGATGGTAAAATCGAACAGATCCAGGATGAGTGTAATAGCATTACAGATTCGCTTAGCCAACAGCTCGCTGATGCATCCGCCCAAATCGCCCAGTTGTCTGAGGACAATGCGACTATCAAACAGACGTTGCGGGACAGCCAAATCGAAAACAGGACAATCACGCAGTCTCATCAGGTGCTGCTAAGCAGACATGACAAGACGGCATATGAGCTGGAAGGTGCGCACACGCGGGTAGCCGAATTAAAGTCAGTCAATACGGAAATCAAACAGGAATGTAAAGACATCCGCGCTCACTTTGAGTACTACCAAGAGCGCACCGCACAAGATAGACAACATGAGCGTGATCAGTTTCAGTCCACACAATTTCGTGATCAAGCTCAAATCACATCATTGACCGTGAAACTCCGAGATCTCACCGCGCAACTTGCTACAAGCGTGACCACACAAACACAACTCGAGAAAAAATACGGTGAAATGAGGGATGAAAATCAATCGTTGAGTCAGCGCTTGGCCGCAAAAAGTACGCAATGCTCTACCTTGCAAAAGGATCTTATCGCCAAGAAACAAGACAACTCAGTGCTAATGCAGGAAATTGATATCGTGCAACGAAAGATAGACACGTTAACTAAACAAAGTGTGGAGGCGGATAAAACGTTGGGATTATTAACACAATCTCATGATGGCACAGTGGCAGAGCTAGAAAAATTAAAAATCAATCACCACAATTTGCAACATGAATATCAGATTGCTCTTGAAGAAAAAGCCTTACTCCGAGGCCAATACAAGCAATTGGCGATGTCACTCCCTTAACCGACTCTATCTAATAGGCAATGGGATACACGAATTCATACTGATTTCCAAACTGCGTTGGCAACTTGGAACATTGAAACACGTTATGTTAAGTTGATTATTTTGGAGCCTTTTTTCGTATAGAGGCGACCAAAACCTTTAGTCCTTCGTGTGGATCAATCTCCAGTAGATCACAATATTCGACAAACTCTACAATTTCGATTTTTCGGCGCGCCTGCTCCACTTTACCCATCACAGAATGATGTCTACCTGTAAGTTTTGCCACATCACGCAACGTCAAGTTACGTGACTCTCGCATTGTCTTTAGCCACTCACGTAGCTTGTCATAATGTATTGAATAGACGGATGTTTTCATTGTCGCGATAATAGAGTCATAGTACACTGGCGCGAAATTTGAGACATAAGCCTTTAGGAAAAGACACATATGCCAATAAAGCGTGTAGATTTTGATGTACTAGCGTTTATCACTTCATTCAATAACACACCGTTTACAATTTCGGACCTACTCAACGCTTATCTGGCGTTACCGAATTGCCAACACGACAACCAAAAAGCGTCTCGACAGTTTCTTTACCGGAATTTACGGAAATACGAAAATCAGGGTTTGGTTATCAGTCATGGTTCAAAAGAGAGTAAAGCCCTGCTCTATTCCTTATCTAACAAGCCAATCGCAGAATCCGTAATAGAAAATGCTGAATATGAAAGCAGTTCTTTAGTACCTGAGCGCTCTACTCAAGATATGAGTGATCGTATTCGTGCAAAGCTCAAAAGACATAAGTTGGCCTTGTTGAAAAGTATCGGAGAGACAGAAGCGTACAAGGAGTGGGCAGAAGAAATGCCATCAGAGAGACATGAAATACAGGCACAATATAATGCAGCGAAGGATGAATCGTCAAAACTGTTGGGTAAAGTCAATGCCTACGAATCGCTTTTAGTCATGTATCAGGGGCGCTGAAGGAAATGAAACTAAGACGTTGGCAGAAGTCTTGTATTGATGGAGCAATGGACAAATACACCCATCCACATTCTCACTTTCTATGCTTGGCAACACCTGGCGCGGGAAAAACGGCTATGGCGTCTACGCTAGCAAAGAACTTGTTCGAAGAAGGTAAGATTGATTTAGTTATGTGTTTCTCCCCTTCATTGGTCATTGCCCGTGATTTTCAATTCGCACTGGAATTACATACACAAAAGCGGTTTTGTGGTGGGCTTGGCTCTTCTGGTACATCCTTGTGTTACCACAGTATGCAAAGCCTAGGCGAAAGGTTCTGGTCGTTATTTGAACAAAATCGTGTTTTTGTAATATTCGATGAAATACATCATTGCGCTGGCGGAAATGTGCACACGGCTAACGCATGGGGTGGCCAAATCTTAGCAAACATCCAAGGTAAGGCAACGTATACTTTGGCACTTACCGGCACACCGTGGCGCTCAGACAATATCCCTATCGCACTGGCCGAATACTGCGAAAACAACCAGTACATTCATTGTGATCATAAATATGGCTTGCTCGAGGCAATTAAAGACGGCGTCTGCAGAGTTCCTCACATTACCGCCCTTGATAATCATAAGATAACGGTGACAAGTTATGATGAAACATCAGTATACCGTTCTTTTGCAGATCTATTGGCAAGCTCAAGCTGTGTGTACAAAGACGTTATAGAGCATCCAAATGTCATTGAATGCCTTTTGAATGTGACCAAAGTAAAGCTGGATCAGCTAAGAAAGTCCTATCCAGACACAGGCGGACTGATAGTTGCCGCCTCGGTTGATCACGCGAAGCAAATCAAAGGTTGTCTGCTCGCCATGGGGGAGCCAGCTGCTGTTGTAACCTATCGAGAATCTAATCCTCTATCAACAATCGAGAGATTCAAGCATGGCAAAGATAAATGGATCATCTCGGTAGGCATGATTAGTGAAGGAACAAACATACCCCGCTTACGCGTGTGCTGCTATCTGTCTCAAGTAAAAACCGAACTGTATTTTCGACAAGTGTTGGGCCGCGTCATGCGAGTTCACCATCACTCGGATGAAACAGGTTATTTTATCATGCCCGCACATGCCAAATTGCTTGAATATGCACAGCGTTTAGCAGAAGACATACCAGAACATGCCAAGGTTAATATTGAAATGATTGAGGCATTAGATATTGTGCATGATCCAGATATTGCTGAAAATTCAACTAGCAAAACATGTGAAGTTTCTAATAAAAAAATTGGATTTGAAAATAATCACTCAAAACACTCAACGGAAACGGTTGTACCCCAAACCTTAGATTATTTATATCACTCTACAATCAACTCACTGGGTAGGTTCAGCCAAGCAATTTATGAACTTTGACTATGATTTACTTTTCACAATTGGTTTTTAGTATGGAATTCATCACTTAACCTAAAAGCCTTTTAGATTGATAAGGAATGATTTTACTTCCGTTGTGGTTAGTCACGGCTAAAGCGATCCCTCTTTCGTTTGGTAGCTAACTTTGTTGTCTCCCCACCTAAAAATCACTTTAGTACACACTCATTCCATGTTGTCGGTTTCACTGTATTTATTGCTTTGGATTATAGTATGATATTTTAAAACCAAATTTCTTTTATTTATTCAGATGACATTATTCATCAATTAAATAAATCACAAGAAAAAACTGGTCAACCAGAAGTTATAATATAAACCACTGAAATATAACGAATAAATACTTTAAAAGATGCTGTATTTTGGATCGTATGATCCAAAATAGGATAATTGGAATTTATATATCGTGGAACTGATATCACCAACAGATAAAACATATAAGGCACTATTGTATGCCTATGAATTTTTTAATCAAGAATTGTTCGATTCTACATTACCAGGTGTTGTATTTACCTATCATCGCCAAAACCGCGTGATGGGATATGCTTCGTTTGAACGCTGGGTTGATGCTCAGGAGAAATATTTTGATGAACTTGCGATTAACCCAGAATATTTTGCTCAATACCCACTCATTGAAATATGCCAGACGCTAGTCCACGAAATGGTTCATATTTGGCAAACCCACCGAGGAGCGCCAGGTAGAAGAGGTTACCATAACACTCAATGGGCAGATAAAATGGAAGCAATAGGACTTATGCCCTCCTCTACAGGAAAACCCGGCGGCAAAACAACCGGCGAAGCGATGATGGATTACGTACTAGTCCAGGGTCGTTTTATTGATGCTTGTAGAACGTTATTAAAACGTGGCTTTTCGTTGCCACTAGTGGACCGCTATCCCGTGTTTAGACGAGAAGTTCCTATCCTCGCATATGAACATGAAGGAAAAGAAGTCGAGTTGACTAGACAGTTTTTCCCTAAACCTGTCAAGACTGAGCAAAAGACAGAGGCGGTTCAATTTAATAATACTGTTCCATCAGATCTCAATATTGAGTCTCAGGTATTGGGTGACTTAAATGACATTTCGCTTACAGGACCTCTACCCGCTTTTTTAACGACCAAACCAAAATCCAAGTCAGGACGCTTGAAATATTCATGCAAATCATGCCAAGCAAATGTATGGGCTAAACCAGGTTTGAATCTGGGATGTTTGGATTGCAACGTTAAGTTTCAAGAAGAGGATTAAAATCACTTCTATACTCTTTTTTCAAATTGATTTAACGGAGTAAAGAAGATGCCAAAACAAACTGTATTTTCAAAAGATTTTCATGATTCCCCACCAACGTTCACATCACAAGCAAGACAACGGTTTTTGTACATAGATGAGCCCTTTAAAGAACTTGTGCTGTCCAAAATTCGTGATAAATCGAACAAGGTGTTCGCTACGCTGGCGTATAAATATTTTAAGCTAACGAATCAGTTCTTTGATGATGCGCACAAAAACGACTTAAATTACATAGCAAAACAACTGGGTATCAGCGTGCAGTTGGATTGGAAGAGTTACAACAAAGATTCTAGACGTACCCATCAGCTACTTATTTTAGATTTTCTTGGCGTCAGTGCATTTACTCCTGACAATTTCTCTTCTGATATCCGCCTAGATTTAGAGAATGATGCTCGGGTTCAGCGCCCATTCAAACAGTGTTTTATTCATATCGCTAATAAACTCAAAGAAAGAAAAACTGAAATACCGTCATACGGTACACTTGAAAAAATAATACTTTCAACCTACAAAAATCATGAAAAAGATTTACTGAATAAAGTTAATGAAGCTTTAGATGAACAAAGTAAGATGATAATCAACAAGTTGTTTACCAAATCGAGCCATGATGAAACCAATAAAGCGTACAAGTTAACGTTATTAAAACGATTTTCACACTCGCCTAGACCACAACAGATAGCAAAGAACATTGAGGCGTTTGAGTCTTTACACGAGATGTTCTTGATTATATCCCCTGTACTAAAATCTCTTAACCTAAATGTGGAAGGGTTAAGGCACTATGCGCAATCCGTCAATAAAAGTCAGATATTTCAAATTTCTAGAAAAACGGATGACAACCGTTATCTACACTTAGTGTGCTATATCGCCCATCAATATTATACATTGCAAGATGTATTGGTTGAGACCCTAATAACGGCGGTTACCACTTCTTTTAATGTGGCGGAACGTTCAGCCAAAGATCAATACTATAAAACGCGTAATGCCCAATCTGACAATGTGAGGAACTTACTTGATAGTACCCAAGATGTAGTTGAAACACTCAATAAGATTAAAACTATATTAACGGACCCTACCGTCTCTGATGCCGCAAAAATTGATGCACTAACCCGTCTTGTCATTGCACCGCGGGAATCAACAGAAAATATCGATGAAACGATGCAAAATGTAGAAAATGATTTAAACACGATGAGCGGTGAAGCTTTGTTATATCACTACTTAAGCCTTGGGTCTCGCAAGCTACAACTCAGGTGCAATAAAATCATTGAGAGCTTGTCCTTTAGTGAGCAAAGTACGGCAAAGCCGCTTCTGGAAGTGATAAATAAATTCATAAAATCACAAACTGTCGTGGATGACACCTTTCCTGTGGGCTTTATGACGACAAAGGAAACGCATTATGTCGACTCAAAGACAACCTTCAATTCCCAACTGTACAAAGTCATACTATTTAAACATGTTGTCGATGCCATTAAAGGCGATGGCCTTTCTCTCATTCACTCATACAAACACAAAGCGTTAGACGAATATCTCATTCCAAAGCCATTATTCGAGGCAAATTTTGAAGAGTATATTGAGCGAGCCGAGATGACCGAATTTGCCGACTTTGAGACCTGTTTTGCAAATTTAGATCTAGATTTACATGCTCAATACCAAGCAACCAATTCGCATATACTTACGGAAAAAAATGACTATATAAAAACGGATGGAGTAGGAGGATTTCGACTTGGTGCTTATCGCCGCAATCAACATGATGAGTTTGATTTAGACCTGTCCTCAATTTCACTATTTCCTGAAAACGAACGTATTACTCTGTCTCAAGTACTAAGTACAGTGGATAATGCATGTGGATTTTTAGAAGAATTTCAACATTATTCTGGCCAATCAAAAAGCACCCGTCCTAACCGAAAAACTATGATCGCCGCAATTGTAGGTACAGGATGCCATTTCAGTCCTCACAAGTTTTCAAAACTTTGTGATGCCGTTAGTAACTCTTCGCTTACGACCGCCCTAAACAACTATTTATCAGTAAAGGGGGCAAGGTTAGCCTGCGATAGTATTGAGCAATTTGTAGAGAAGATGCCGCTATCCAGCATTTACCTCGAAAATGATAAAGTGCACACTTCAAGTGACGGTCAGAAATATCCAGTTTCAGGAGATTCTCTCAATGCCAACTTCTCTTTTAAATACGGCGGTAAGGATCGCGTCCTATCTGCGTATACGTTTATCGATTCCAGAAATATTTTTTTCCATTCCACCGTAATAAGTGGTGCTGAGCGAGAAGCACACTATATGATTGACGGAGTTCTTAGAAATGAAGTGGTCAAGTCTGACCTGCACACCACTGATACACATGGTTTTACTGAAATGGTTTCGGGCTCTGCACATCTACTGAATATTACATTTGCGCCAAGAATTAAAAATTCACATAGACAGCAATTATATTCAATACGTGGCCGAAAAACGTACTCACATGCGAACTATGAGCTTCTGCCCGATAAGAAAATAAATAAAAATCTTATCAAAGAAAACTGGCGTGAGATATTGCGAGCAATGGTGTCGATAAAGCTAGGTGAAGCTACCGCTTCTCAGGTGTTTAAACGTCTTAATTCATATTCAGCTTCAAATAATCCATTATACGCAGCTCTAAAAGAATTCGGACGGATTATTAAATCCCATTATATATTACAGTATGTTGATAGCTTAGAGCTACGCCAAGCAGTTCAAAAACAGCTGAATAAAGGTGAAAGTGGTAATAAATTAGACCGTGCGTTAGCTATTGGTCGAGCCGAATTTGTTCAAACTACAAGAGAAGAACAAGAAGTAGTCGAGACCAGCAAACGGCTTATCAAAAATGCGATTGTTTGCTGGAATTATATGTACTTAACACAAACTCTTATGTCTTTAAAGACAAAAGACGACCGCCGCGCTTTTGTTGAAAAAATAAGACGATCGTCAACAGTTGCCTGGGAGCATATTATTATTCATGGAGCATTTGATTTTTCAGAAAGCAAACTTAAAGACTCTCTAGGGTTTGATTTTAACAAGATGCTAGATCCCAAAATATTTAGAGAAATTGACGACAAATGAAGAATATGAAAAAACCTAACTACGTTTCAGCAGCAGTAGCTCTTTCTTTGCTGCTGAATAACTACCCAATTCGTCGGTGACAATTTTGATTGGAGCGGCTTACTGCACTCTGAGTAAGCTCATCAAATTGGCAGTACCAACACCAGCTATTATAATGACTTTCGACCAATATCGAACCTACTTGCACCACCTATGCGGTTGGAGAAAATGAGTAAGTTTCGAGCGTTAATGACCGACGATTTACGCCCATAGCGGACCAAACATATTATTGAATCGAACGGCAAAAATACTGATTGATACGACGGACGGGTTTGAAGCGATCAGGAGACAGTCGGCTACTTTCGTGGCTATCTCTGGTTTACTGAGAATGCGGACAGTCACAGTTTTGCAGTTGAATAGGAAAATATGCCATTTGCAGTCATTTTAGTTGTTATATATAACTGGTTATTACGACCTGCTTAGCCACAAAAACCTGCCGCTCAAGTAATAGCGAGTGCATGACTTCAAGGTGTACAAAGGAGGCATCAGCCTAAGATATTCTGACTTACATTTCCTAATGAGTCTTATATTTCGCAAAAAAGTGACTAAAAAGTAAGCCGCGGCAACTTCGAATCACACTGGAGCAACCGCAATGATAACAAAGATGCTCAGACACCCTAATAAAGAAAATCGACAAGGTTTTACTCTAGTAAATTGCTACTTGTTCTACCAAACCACACTGTACCGGAACTAAATTTGTATTTTTTTTGATAGCCTCGACTATAATCGGCGAGTGACTGTTTAAACTTATATCAACTAACGTTGAGCATTAATTTTCATTAGGAATGGCATTTGAATAACAACGTTCCACAGGTTGACGAACAACAAGATGATAGGCGTGAGCTTTTAGCACTTTTTATTAACGCCACTGGTGTGGGAATTTGGGATTGGCAGGTTCAAACCGGAGAGTTATCATTTGATAAACGTTGGGCCGAAATCATTGGCTATACCGTTGAAGAGCTCCTTCCCATTCAATTCGACACCTGGTCTACTAATCTTCACCCCGATGATCTTACAAAAGCTAAAAATTTACTTGCACAATATTTTAATGGTGAATTAGATTTTTATGAAGTTGAAGCTAGGATGAAACATAAATCGGGACACTATGTATGGGTCCAAGCTTTAGGAAAATTAATAGAAAGAGATGATGAAGGTAAACCAAAGCGCATGATAGGTACGCACTTAGATATTACCGAACGAAAAATTTCTGAAGAGCAGATGATTGTTGCCACTCAACTGTTAAACGAGTCACAGCAGGTGGGGAAGTTAGGAGGATGGAAATTAGATTTAAAAACAGGCGACTTGTTTTGGACTGATGAAACCTACCGGATACATGACACTTCACCTGGAGAATTTAATCCGACGGTAGATGCCGGTGTTGATTATTTTCTTCCCCAGTCTCAAACCATCATAACGAAGGCACTGGATGAGGCCATCAATAATGGTGTAGGTTATGATCTTGAATTAGAAACATATACCACCAAAGGAAGAAAAATAGACGTTAGAACAACATGTACTGTTACGCTAGAAGAAGGAATACCGGTGCGCCTCACTGGTATTTTTCAAGATATTAGTACTCATAAAATCAATCAAAGAAAGCTCGAGAAAAGTAACCATAATTTAGCGGCAGCAAACTCGGCTTTAAAACTATCAGCACACTATGATCCATTAACGAAATTGCCTAATCGAACTTTGTTAGCTGACAGAATTGAGCATGCGGTGAAAAAAAGCGTGCGTAATAAAACGTTTGTGGCCGTTGCATTTATTGATCTGGATGGCTTTAAAGAAGTCAACGACCGTCATGGTCATAACATTGGTGACGAGTTATTGAAGAAAGTTACTCACCAATTAACACATGCTCTGAGAGAGGGAGATACATTATCTCGGTTTGGAGGCGATGAGTTTGTCGCTGTTATAGATGATCTTTCTGACCCCTCAGAAAGCGACATCGTTGTGTCTCGTATGCTTGAATCAGTTTCTAATACACTGATGATTGAAGAAAAATTATTGAAAGTTACTGCCAGTATAGGGATTACATTTTATCCGCTAGATAATGCTAGCCCAGATCAGTTGTTAAGGCATGCAGATCAGGCCATGTATATAGCTAAGCAAAAAGGAAAAAATCGGAGTTATATTTTTGATATAGCGCAAGATGCGGCGGTTAAACATCATAACGAGGAACTAAAAACGATAGCTCGAGCCTTAGAAAATGAGGAGTTTTTACTTTATTATCAACCTAAAATTGACCTTAGAACGAATGAAATAATTGGGGTTGAGGCATTAATCCGCTGGAATCACCCAACAAGAGGATTACTTGCTCCCGCTATGTTTTTACCAATTGTGGAGAATGATATATTAGATATTAGAATAGGGGAATGGGTCATCAAGACTGCGCTTTCGCAAATACAAGATTGGCTATCTTCAGGATATGATATTTCTATAAGCGTAAATATCAGCCCGCTACATTTGCAGTATGATAGATTCATTAGTGATTTGAAGGGGATGCTTGTTCAATATCCTAACTTTAAGCCAGAAAGTCTTGAGTTTGAAATTTTGGAAAGCAGTGCACTGAAAGACATTAAGTTAGTTTACAATGTGATGAGAGAATGTCAGCAACTAGGTGTGTGTTTTTCAATTGATGATTTTGGCACCGGTTATTCATCATTAACGTATTTAAAACGCTTGCCCGCTAAGTATTTAAAAATTGACCGGTCATTTGTTAGAGACATGTTAGTAGACAAGGATGATAAAGCAATTATTCAAGGTATCATTGAGTTAGCAAAGGTATTTAATTTGAAAGTAATTGCCGAAGGAGTGGAAACTCCTCACCACGGAGAGTTATTATTATCCTTAGGTAGTTATTATGCACAAGGATATGGTATTGCGAAACCCATGCCTGCAAACGAAATATTAACTTGGTTAGCTGTTTGGAAACAAAACCCAAGTTTAGTTGACAGAAGTGTTTAACATCAGCTCTCAGCATTTTCGTTACAAAAACTAATCCGAATTAGAATTTTTGCTCCAGTACTTAATTAATGTAATACAACTTAATGTCATTTTTGAGGCAAAAGTTAGTGTTCTGTGATGAAATCCCACTGGCAGTCATTAGCGTTCAAAGTTCACACGACT
>Ga0163215_100343_pt1 | contig 90542 bp, 83 predicted proteins | sample SynspAceP_FD_185934 | JGI IMG/M metagenome (GOLD analysis project Ga0163215, IMG submission 185934) | Saline lake microbial communities from Ace Lake in Antarctica - Synechococcus sp. Ace-P (Hybrid Assembly) | ecosystem: Environmental > Aquatic > Non-marine Saline and Alkaline > Saline | place... | reverse complement strand
CCACCGCGGCCGGGTTCATGGGATGTGATCGCTCTGTTTGTTCGGCCGATCTCGGAAGATTTGTGCGACGCCTATGCCTGGATGGCGCTTTATGACGAGACGAGCAAACAATCGGACCTTGTGCAGTTTCAGCAGATGATCTTTCTGCAGGATCGTTCCATTCTGGAAAACCAGATTCCGCGTCTGTTGCCGTTGGACCCCAAAATGGAAGTTCCCACACGCGCTGACACGACTTCGATTGCCTATCGCCGCTGGCTAAAGCGCAAGGGCATGACCTATGGCGCGCAGTTGGTGGCACGCTGATGGGATTGCAGCTTTACGACTATGTTCTGTCCGGCAGTGCCTATAAGGCACGACTTTTTATGGCTTTGTTGGGGCTCGACTACCAGTCCATCTCCATCGATTTTCATCCAGGTGGCGAGCACAAAAAACCGGATTTTCTGGAAATCAATCCAGCAGGAACACTGCCGGTACTGGTTGATGGTGGTGTGACCCTTTGTGATACTCAAGCCATTCTTGCTTACCTTGCACACAAATTTGATTCCACGGATCAGTGGTATCCGACCAACGATCCTGTTGCGACTGGCCGCATTCTGCAATGGCTCGCCTTTGCCGGGCGGCTGACGGATACAGCCGGTGCTGCCAGATTGCACGACATGCTGGGCCGATCGCTTGATATCGATGCTGCCCGCAAGGGCGCCCACAAAGCCTTGCGCGAATTGGAAGCTCATCTGACAGAACAGGGCTTTCGTGGCCATGCTTTTCTGATCGGCTCCAAGCCGACCATCGCCGACATTGCCTGCTTCCCCTATACAGCGCTGGCACCCGATGGCGGCATTGAACATGATGATTATCCTGCGATCCGCAAATGGCTGATTGCCATTCGGCGGTTGCCTGGTTTCATAGAAATGCCTGGTATTCATCGTCTCCATGACATGCGCGACGAGGATGCCGGATGACGGCGCTGCTGAAACTCACAGGCATTTCCAAAATCTACCCTGCCGTGGTTGCCAATGACGCGATTGATCTGACCGTCATGCCGGGAGAGATTCACGCCGTTCTTGGTGAAAACGGCGCGGGTAAATCAACTTTGATGAAAATCATCTATGGCGTGACCGCACCAGATGCCGGAACGCTGGAATGGCTGGGTACCGCCACCCGGATCAAAAGTCCTGCCCATGCAAGGGCGTTGGGCATTGGCATGGTTTTCCAACATTTTTCCCTGTTCGATACGCTGACAGTCGCGGAAAATATTGCGCTGGCCATGAAAGGTTCGGTAAAAAGCATCACGCCGCGCATCAAGGCGGCCAGCGAGCGGTTTGGTCTGGATGTTAAGCCGGAAATGCGAGTGCAGTCCCTTTCTGTGGGAGAGCGTCAGCGCGTTGAAATTCTGCGCTGCATGTTGCAGGAACCAAAACTCATCATCATGGACGAGCCGACGTCTGTCCTGCCACCGCAAGGCGTCAGCGATCTCTTCAAGACCTTGAAGAAGCTGGCGAGCGAAGGCATCGGCATTCTGTTTATTTCCCACAAGCTGGATGAAATTAGAGAATTATGTGATGTCGCCACCGTGCTGCGCCATGGCAAGGTAACCGGTACTGCCATGCCTCGTGAGGAAACCAGTAAATCCCTGGCGCGCATGATGATTGGCCGCGACCTGCCACACGCTGAAAACCGCGGGAGCAACGCAGAAGGTGAGGTTCGTCTTACCGTTTCCGAACTCAGCTATGTGCCCGATGACATATTCGCAACGCCGCTCGAAAATGTCGCCCTGACGCTCCGTGAAGGTGAAATTCTTGGCATTGCCGGCGTCTCAGGTAATGGCCAGAACACGCTCGTTGGATTGTTGTCAGGTGAAACCAAGCTGCCGGATGCAATGTCCGCAAACATTCGTCTCAATGGTGCTGAACTGGGTACGACAGGCCCGATGGACCGTCGCGAGCTTGGCCTGCATTTCGTGCCGGAAGAACGGCTGGGTCGCGGCGCAGTTCCAGAGCATGATCTGAGCGAAAACAGTTTGCTGACCGGCTTCGGGTCGGGCCTCGCCAAATATGGATTTCTGAATTTGGGCGGCATGAAACAATTCTCCTCCAAAACAATTGAGGCCTTTGATGTGCGTTGCGGCGGGCCAAATGCGGCCGCGCAAAGCCTGTCCGGCGGTAATCTGCAGAAATTCATTGTTGGCCGGGAAATTTCGCTTAAGCCCAAAGTGCTGATTGTCTCGCAACCCACATGGGGCGTCGATGTTGGTGCGGCCGCAGCCATTCGTCAAAAGCTCATTGATCTGCGCGATGAAGGCGTTGCCATTCTGGTCGTGTCGGAAGAACTGGAAGAACTGTTCGAAATCAGCGACCGGCTGCATGTCATGTTTCGGGGACGCCTGTCACTGTCGATCAAAACGCAAAGCACCAATGTCGAAGATATTGGCCTCGCGATGACCGGTGATTTCGAGCGTCTTGAAACACCAGCCAAACCCAGCGTGGTTGAACATGCGTAAAATTTATCTGGAACCGCGCACCGAGCGCTCTGCGTTCGCGCCGTTTCTGGTGTCCATGCTGGCAGTGTGCCTTACCATCATTGCTGGCTCGGGCCTGTTCCTCATCTATGGAAAATCGCCCATAGCGGGCTTTCATGCGATTTTCATTGAGCCGCTGCTGACCAATTATGGCATCGGCGAAATCCTTCTCAAATTAGGACCTTTCCTGTTGATTGCGCAGGGTCTTGCCATCGGATTTCGCGCCCGTGTCTGGAATATCGGCGCTGAAGGTCAGTTGATCATCGGGGCTATTCTCGCCTCTGTCGTCGCCATCCGCTTCGACGGTTCAACTTCATCCCTGTTGCTGCCAGGCATGGTTCTGGCAGGCGCTCTTGGCGGCATGGGCTGGGCGGGCATCGCTGCCTGGTTGCGCACACGCTACAACGCCAACGAAATTCTGGTCACCTTCATGCTGTCCAGCATTGCACTGCAGATCCTGTACTATCTCGTCACTGGCCCGTTGCGTGATCCGGAGGGCTTTAACTTTCCTCAGTCGATTACCTTTTCGGCAGCCGCGACGTTCCCTATTCTCATCGAAAACACACGCGTCAATGCATCGCTGATCATTGCATTGGTGGTGTCGGTCGTCGCCTGGGTCTTCATGCAGCGCAGCCTGATGGGCTACAAATTGGTCGTTGGTGGTCTGGCACCCCATTCGGCCCGCTATGCCGGCTTTGGCGAAAAGCGCGCCATCTGGTTGGCGCTTCTGATCGGTGGTGCAGCGGCAGGCATTGCCGGTGTCGGAGAAGTGGCAGGCCCCCTTGGCATGCTGCAACGAACAGTTTCGCCGGGATATGGATTTAGCGCAATCATCGTTGCCTTTCTGGGCGGCCTCCACCCCATTGGCATTGTGTTTTCCAGCCTGTTGATGGCGTTGATTCATGTCGGTGGAGATTTTGCCCGCCTCTCAGTTGGCCTGCCAAGTGCTGTGACCGACATTTTTCAGGGCCTGTTACTGACCTTCTATCTGGCAAGTTCCCTTCTGCTGACCCATCGACTGCGTGTGCGCAAACCTGATGCTGTCCCGACGGCGGAGGCCGCAGAATGACCGCAACAATCGTCTTCATTCTGGCCGGGACGCTGGCAGCAACGGTTCCGCTTTTACTGGCCGCCATGGGAGAACTGGTTGCCGAGAAATCCGGCATGCTCAATCTGGGCGTTGAGGGCATGATGGCCGTCGGCGCTGCCGCCGGTTTTGTTACCGTTGCGGTGACCGGGTCCCATGCTCTGGGCCTGTTTGTTGGAGGGTTGGCCGCGCTTTTGCTATCGGGCATTTTCGCAACGCTCAGCATCGTCTTTCTCGCAAATCAAGTGGCCGCAGGGCTGGCAATAGGCATTCTTGGCCTCGGCGTTTCTGCAGGTATTGGCAAGAATTATGAAGGTACCACAGTTGCCCCGATGCCAAAACTGCCCTTCGGCGCTCTGGGTGATATTCCTGTACTTGGCCCAGTTCTGTTTGCCCACGATGTCATGGTCTATCTGGCCATGTTTGCGGCCTTTGCTGTCTGGTTTGTGCTGCAGCGGACCAAACTGGGTCTTATCATCCGAGCTGTTGGCGAATCTCCACAATCTGCCCATTCACTGGGCTATCCAGTTGCGCTTATCCGTACAGCCTGTGTCCTGTTTGGCGGCGCAATGGCGGGCATTGGCGGGGCTTATCTGTCCATTGCTTACACACCTTTATGGGCCGATGGCATGGTGGCCGGACGCGGTTGGATTGTGGTCGCCCTGGTGGTGTTTGGAACCTGGATTGTGCCGCGTGTGACACTCGGTGCCTATTTGTTCGGCGCGATTTCCCTTCTGGAATTATCCATTCAGGGGCTGGGGCTGAATGTCCCATCGCAATTGCTGTCTGCATCACCCTATATCGTCACCATTATCGTTCTGGTGGTGATTTCCAGAAACCCGGCACTCATCCAGCTCAACAGCCCAATGAGCCTTGGCCAGACCTACCGACCAAACGGATGATCCCAAGTTAAAAAAGCAAAACCACAGAGATTTAAAACAGGAGACAGGCATGAAATTGATAAGAAAAACCATGAAGCACTTGGCTGCGGCCACGATTGCAACAGCCATGATTGCAGGTGCTGCAAGTGCAGCGGACAAGCTGAAAATTGGCTTCGTCTATCCATCCCCGGTTGGCGATGTAGGCTGGGCCTATCAATTGGATGAAGGCCGCAAGAAGCTCGAAGCCATGTTTGGCGATCAGATTGAAACAGTTGTGGTCGAAAACGTTCCCGAAGGTCCTGATGCTGCACGCATCATGAACCAGATGGCGTCCACTGGTGCCGGTATGATCATGATCGGATCGTTTGGCTATATGAATGACGGTCTGAAGCTGGCTTCGCAAAAGCCGGATATCAATTTCATTCACGCCAGTGGTTACAAGACAGCTGCGAATTTCGGTAATTTCCAGACCCGCAATTATGAAAGCGCTTATGTCGCTGGCATGGCGGCAGGGTATGCAAGTGAATCCAACACGCTCGGCGTTGTCGCCGCTTATGCCATTCCCGAAGTGGTTGGCATCATCAACACCTTTACGCTGGGCGCTCAGAAAACCAATCCTGACATCACAGTAAAAGTTGTCTGGCTGAATTCATGGTTCAACCCATCCAAGGCTCAGGAATCAGCCAAATCACTGATCGCCCAGTCCGCCGATGTGATCTTCTCACTCTATCAGGATACACCTTCGGTCGTATCCGTTGCCGAGGAAGAAGGCGTCTATGTGGTCAACACATCGTCTGACATGAAGAAATATGCGCCAACAAAGCTGCTGGCTTCCATGACCATCGATTGGGGTCCGCACTTTGTTAAGCAGGTAAAAGCTGCCCTTGATGGAACATTTGAAGGCACTGCCTATTGGGGCGGCATGGCTGATGACGCCGTCGGCCTTGCTTCACTGAATGATGATTTGTCTGCAGAGCAGAAAGCCGACATTCAAAGTGTAATGGATGAAATCGCTGCCGGTTCATTCCATCCCATGTCCGGGCCGATTACAGCCCAGGATGGAAGCGAAAAAATTGCTGCCGGTGAGAGCATCGATGATGGCGCCATGCGCGGTATCGACTGGCTGGTTGCCGGTGTCGAGACCAAACTGCCGAACTAAACGATATCAGAAAACACCGCGCACGCTGTGTGCGCGGTGTCTCTTTGAAAAGGCATCACGTAAATGGATGACCGGACTTCTATCGCGACTTTGAAGGGCAAGACCCTGCAAACCACTTTGATGCATGCGCCTGAGCTTGGCTCGGTGGAGATCATCAAAGATGCCCTGATCACCATTGATCATGACGGGACCATCAGTTCTGTGCTGAAGCCCGGTGACCCATATTATGAAACCGCATTGGCGACCGACAATCTGGTTAAAACGGCAAAGCGACAATATCTGCTGCCGGGGTTTGTCGATTTACACATCCACGCACCGCAATGGCCGCAACTTGGCAAGGCGCTTGATGTGCCACTGGAAGTCTGGCTTCAGAAACACACATTTCCACTGGAAGCGCGTTATGAGGACAGCGTATTTGCTGAGCGGATTTATAGCGATCTGGTATCATCTCTGCTTGCTCATGGCACCACCAGCGCTGTCTATTTCGCCACCATTCATCAGGACGCGACCCGAACACTGGCGGACATCTGTCTGAATTTGGGGCAGCGCGCCTTCATCGGCAAAGTCGCCATGGACAATGAAGATCAATGTCCGGATTTCTACCGCGACGCGGATGCGTCTGCAGCACTGGATGGCACCCGCGCCTTTGTCGATTATGTTCTGTCCATGCCGGGCAATGATGCAGGGTTGATCCGCCCGGTCATCACGCCGCGCTTCATTCCAAGCTGTACCGATGCTGTTCTGTCGGGCCTTGGTCAGATGGCTGCAGACTATGGCTGCCATGTACAAACCCATTGCTCTGAAAGCGATTGGGAACATGCTTATGTGCTGGAACGCACGGGCAAAACGGACACCGAGGCGTTAGATAATTTCGGCCTTCTTGGTCGTCATACCGTGTTGGCTCACAGTAATTTTCTGAGTGATGACGACATGAATTTGATTCACAGCCGCGGCTCCGGCGTTGCCCATTGCCCGCTTTCCAACGTCTACTTTTCAAACGCCGTCTTTCCCCTGCGACGGGCGTTGGAAAAATCCGTACGCGTCGGATTGGGCACAGATATTTCGGGCGGCCCCAGCGCCTCCATGCTGGATTCATGCCGCCACGCCATCTCAGCCTCCCGCAATCTGGAAGAGGGCGTAGACCCCAGCCAAAGCGGCGATCAGCGCGGTACATCTGACAGCCGCATCAGCTTCCGTGAGGCCTTTCATCTGGCAACGGCAGGCGGTGCAGATGTTCTGGATATTCCGGTTGGCCGCTTTGCAAAGGGCTGCAAGCTGGACGCCATTCTGGTCGATGCAGACCATCAAGCCGCCCCGATTTCCATTGATGAAACAATGGATAGTCAGGACGACATTCTGCAAAAGATCATAAATGGTGCAACCCGTGCCAACATTTCTACAACGTGGGTTGCGGGCAGGGCCGTCCATCAACAGGTCTGAATTTTACAAGACTGAGCAGCAAACCACCAACTGGCGCAGTCATGCTTGGCTGTGCTCTTGCTGATGTCTCCAGCAGCAAGAGCCTTGTTCGTCTTCCGGACAGATCATGTTTTATTGATCGAGTTTCCGCCATCCGCAACCATGGCACTGCCTGTTACAAAGGATGCCTGATCAGAGATCAGAAACAATGCAGCCTGTGCGATTTCGGACGGGTCTGCCATTCGTTTCAGCGCATGCAGCCCGCTGATCCAGTCATGGGTTCCGGGATCATCGCCAGCCATCTGGGTTTTGGTTCCGCCCGGCAACAGCGCGTTGACGCGAATCTTGTCTGTGCCATGCTCAACCGCAAGAACCTGGGTTAAGCCGATCAGTCCTGCTTTGGCCGCAGCATAGGCCCCCATGCCAGGCAGGCCAATTGTGTGACCAACAAACGATGAGGTGAAAACTATGGAGCCACCGCCATGTTTTCGCATGACCGGGATTTGGTGCTTGGCAGCATGAAACCCGCTGTTCAGATTGACGGATAACACCTTGTGCCAATTGTCGTCCGCCATGTCCGGAATAGGTCCCATATCACCTGTTGTCCCGGCATTGTTGAAAGCGCCATCAAGCCGTCCGAACCTTGTCTCGGCAAGCAACACCAGTTCAGCGGCATAGTGGCCATCTTCCACATCCCCAGCAAGAAAGACAGCCTCGCCTCCTTGGCCGCAAATTTCATCCGTGACTTTTTCAAGAAGCTCCGAGCGACGCGCCCCGAGCACCAGCTTTGCCCCTTCTTTCGCAAATAACCTAGCCGCCGCAGTTCCGATTCCACTACTTGCGCCTGTGATAATAACGGTCTTGTTTTCCAACTGCATTTTCGTCTCCTTGCATGAAATTGCTGGAGACGTTTTGGCGAGCATTGCTGATCCGAGCCACCCGATTCTTGTGCGACCGAAATTCATTTCCAATAGGGGTAATTTCCAGAAACTCTGATTTTGAATGTGTTGAGTTTGTCTTTAACAGTGAGCTTCCGCTGAAATGGAAAAGGCCCCGCACATGCAGGGCCTTTGTCTTAAATTAGGTCAACAGCCAGGCGAATTCAGGCGTGTTCCGCGGGATCACATTATCAGGTGTGAGCTTCCATTGCGGGTTATCCCAGTGGCAGACTAACCTCCTGTGGTGGCGTCTTCCTGCCCCAGTTCGATCTGCAACCGCACGCCGTAGCCTTCACTCATGCCGAGGAGCGTTTGGTTCAGTGCGTTTGGGGCACCCGCATAGTCTCCCGTCCCGCCGGTAACAGCCCGTGTGATGGTCGTGCCAATATCCGCCAGTTCGGGGCCATGGCTTATCAGCAAGTCGCCATCATCAAAGCGGTAAATTTGCCGAGTCATCACGATGGCGCCGGTTTCAGTCCGCATGCCATCTCCCACGAAGAACCCGTCACAAGTCCACTCGCCGATGACGAGCTCAGGAAAGGCCGGATCACCATTCGGCAAAGTGCCTTCAACACCGCCATTCAACGTGCCTGCAGGATATATATAGCCCTGTGTGACAAATGGGTTGCCATAGGCAGGCATGCCATCGTCGAAAACAGGCGCGGGAGCAAAGACGAAGCGCGAGATATCCTCTGCCACGTCGAATTCTGCGCGCAGATCTTCGGCAGAAACAGCGAAAGGCGCGCACGTGAGAAGTGCGACAGCGAGATATTTATTGAGTTGCATTTTCAAGAGTCCTTTTGTGATGTTTTCAGATTGGTGTTGTTGCTTCAGACGTCACGTTGGTTTTGATAAGGTCCGTGAATCGTTTTGGGGTCATGCGTTAGAGCTTGGGCCAGAGGTCGCTGTTGCGCCGCACATATGCGTGCTCCACCAGTCCTATGTCCTTGAGTGTTTGTTCAGAAAGATGTGACACGGCTCGCTTGTCTCGCCGCTGCCGTTTCCACACATGGTGCCGGGCCATTAGCCAAGTCGTGAAACCGCTGATACGCCTGCGTGCGGGGTTCGGTATTTGGTCGTGATTCAATATCAGACCCATGGGATTGATCCTTTTTGAAAGTTGTTCAGTCACGGGCGACGAAGTAGGCGTTGATCGGGTCATGCGGCAGGCGGTGGGTCTCGATTTGCCCGAACCCGGCGAGGGCCAGAAATTCCTGGGCGGTCTCAACACCCCACATGGCACCAAGACCCGGCCCGCCCTGGCCGATTGAAATCGGCGTGCAATGCATGCTGGAGATCGTGAAGAGCAGCGGTGCAAAGGGATTGCCGATGTTTTTCTCAAGATCGCGTGAGCCGCCAATGTCCTGCATCAGGAAGACGCCGCCATCGTTCAGGGAACTGCGGACCAGATTGAGCAAACCTTGAGGGTCTTTCTGGTCGTGCACCGCATCGAACGCGGTCACGAGATCGAAACTGCCGATGGACTGACCGGTCGACAGGTTGCGCTCTTCGAATTGCAGGTTTAGCAGCCGCTTCTCCCTGGCTTCAGCCTTGGCTGCGGCAAAAGCATCCGGACAGAGATCGAATCCGACGAAGTGGCTGTTCGGAAACGCTTCGGCAAGGCGCAGCATGGCCAATCCGCCACCACAACCAACGTCAGCTACATCAATACCTGTCTTCAGGCGATCAATCAGCTCGGGAACAATTGGCAGAATGGCATTGGTCAGGTTAGCGACGACAAGCTGCGCGCTGTCCTCTGCCATCACTTCGTGAAACCGGTCAAAATGCTCATAGCAGAGCCCGCCACCGACACGAAATCTTTCGATCATGGCATCTTCGACCGAGGCTGCAACACCGATGAACTGAGCCGTGGTCGCCATGTTATTGGGCGCAGCCGCGCGGGTCAGGAAGGCCGCATGCTCTGGCGGCAATGTGAAGCTGCGATCGGATGGTGCGTACTCGACCACCCCTGAGGTCACCATGACGCCAAGCCATTCGCGCAAGTAACGCGCATTTACATTCACTGCTTTGGCAAGAGCGTCGGATGTGAGCCCGGGATTGGCGGCAAGCGAGTCGAATAAACCAACGCGGTGGCCGAGCGACGTCATGATCGCCAGAGCCGCTTCTGAAAGCGTCCCAACAAATCGCTCAGCGAACGCTTCCGCTTTTGCTTCGTCGAAGATTGGTTGCTGGTGTTGAATGTTCATTGTCATTTCCTTTTGTTCTTGAGCGGAGAAATCTCCTGCTGTGTTCGGGAAGGCAATGGACTATTCAGGTGCAAAGAAATATGATGGTATTGGAATAAACCGGTGATTATCGGACCGTATTAGGGGAATTGGAGAGGAAATGAATATAGATTCGGTTGTAATTGGTAGTCGCTTTGCAGGCACGTCAACGCTGTTTTCAATTCTTGATGTGCTGGCATCTGTCGGACGGGATTGGGAAGCTCTGCACGGACTCCCATCGCTGGAGCCGTACTTTTCAGTCAGTCTGAGAACGCACGACGCAGCGCCTTACTGGGATATCAATGGGCGTAAAATCACCCCGGATGCTGCCCTCAATGAACTTCCAACACCCGATCTCATCATTGTACCCGACTTGCATCTGGATCCTGCGGGTGGGCTGCCAGAGGAGTTTGCTCCGGTGGTTGACTGGATTCGCGATGCATATGCGCGCGGCGCAATGGTTACATCCGTTTGCTCAGGTTCGATCCTACTTGGCGCAGCTGGTGTTCTTGACGGAAACGAGGCGACAACCCATTGGGGATACGCTGATATGCTCGGGCGGAATTTCCCGGAAGTCAAAGTGTGCCGAGAACGAATTCTTGTCCCGACAGGTGAGGGCCACCGGGTTGTCACAGCCGGAGGTGCTTCGGCCTGGGCCGACCTCATGCTATATCTGATCGGGCGCTTTGCGGGGGCAGATGTGGCCCGGCGGATCGCAAAAATCTATCTGATCGAGCCTCATGCTGACGGCCAGCTATCTTACGCATCGCTGACAGCGTGCCGTCAACACGAGGACCAACTCGTAGCCGCGACCCAGATTTGGGCTGCTGAGCATTACAACGTTGCCAGCCCTGTTGCAGCAATGGCGCGGAGCAGCCAATTGACCGATCGCGGCTTCCACCGCAGGTTCAAACGTGCAACCGGTCAGGCACCCGCCGATTACGTTCAGACATTGCGTATCGAAGAGGCCAAGCAATTGCTGGAAACGACCGAGATGCCGATCGACGATATCTCTACCGAAGTTGGCTACACGGAACCCTCCAGTTTCCGATCAGCTTTCCGCAAGCGCGTTGGCATTTCCGCTTCCGCATATCGCAAGAAGTGGCGGGCGCTCGCACCGGCTGCCACATAGTTCGTTTTCAATGTTGATGATCATATCAAAACGCTGGGAACCTGCCCTCCTGCGGATATCCGCAGAGCGATGTCACATTAACAGCGGCTTGCGTTTGAACAGCGGAGCGATAATCCGGTATACCTGACACGTAACAAGTTGGGAAAGATATGTCCGCCCAAAATAATGTCGTTCTGGCTCCCGATTCCCGCCTCTTCGGCCGCAAAAGCATTGCGATTATACTCATTGCGATGGCATTGGGCGCTATTGCGTTGGTATTCTTCGTATCCCAGACGTATTTCCGCTCATTGGATCAAGAGACGGCCCAAAGCAGGTTGAGCCTTTTTGAACGCTCTCTGAACGAAACCCTCAGCCGCTTTCAGCATCTGCCTTTTGTGCTTGCACGTGATGCAACCGTTCAGGAAGTTTTGGGTGGAAAACCCAATACCCAGCTGAATCGCAGACTATCGGCTTTCGCCAGAGAAGCTGAGTTGGAAGCCATCTATCTGATGGACCTGAGCGGCCTGGTTATCTCAGCGTCCAACTATGATAAGACCCCATCTTTCCTGGGCAAGAATTATGGGTTTCGTCCCTACTTCAAAGCGGCAGCTGCCGGTGGGCGCGGCAATTATTTTGGTGTTGGTGCCACAACAGGCAGGCCCGGTTACTTTGTTTCAGAACCAGTGCGGGCGGCGGATGGCAGCACGATTGGTATTATTGCGATCAAGCTGGATGCCAGCGAACTGCAAAAGAGTTGGGAGGACGCAGATGAAGCCGTCCTGGCAACGAACGCTGATGGAATAGTCGTACTCGCATCTGATCGGACCTGGCTTTACAGCACGATCAATCATCTCGAGCCGCAACAGCTGGAAGCGATCCGGCTCAGCAAGCAGTTCGGAAATGTAAATGTGGTGCCCCTGTCTTGGAAGGAAGAGGGACCCGCCTCCGTCGAGTTGCTTGGAAACACCTATACATTGGCAAGCACTGATGCAGCCTTTCTGGACTGGAAAATCCACTATTTGCTAAATGGCGCACGGGCATATGAGCGAACAATTTTGGCGACCTCGGTATTTGGTTCACTGATCGCGTTGCTGATGGGATTTGCTGCCTATTTGCGTTCAAAACGGATTCAGGCAGCGCTGGTTGCCTCGCAGTCAGATCGCCAGGAACTTGTGCACGCAAACCGCCAGCTTGAAAGTGCACAGGCAGAACTGGCACACGCCAGTAAACTGGCAGCTTTGGGACAATTATCAGCATCTGTAGTGCATGAATTGGGACAGCCCATCTCGGCATTGCGAAACTATCTGACAGCGGAAGAAATCAGCAATGATGCCACCAGCCTGCCGACGCTCAATAAGCTGGTCGGTGTTGTCAGCCGAATGGAGAACATCACTCGACAGTTGCGGTTTTTTACAAGACCGGGCGATGAAACGTTTGATATTGTCACGGTCGAAGATGTGATTTCCGATTGTCTGGAACTCACGCAACATGACATCGACTTTCAAAATGTCGACCTGACCATTGATGTTCAAACCGACAAGATGAGCGTCAAAGGGAACCGGCTGAGGCTTGAGCAGGTCTTGGTAAACCTGGTCAAAAACAGCCTCACATCGTTGCAGGAATCCACGGCAACAAAACTTTCAATCACCGCATTTGAAAGTGAAGGTCGTGCACACATCGAAGTTGCCGACAATGGTTCTGGTTTTGGCACCCGAAACTTGGAGATTATGCAGGAGCCATTTCATACGACACGCGCATCCGGCGATGGTATGGGCTTGGGGCTGTCGATCTCCTCAGCGATTATCAGCGAGCATGATGGCACTCTGACAGCTGAAAATATTCCAGAAGGGGGCGCGAAATTCAGAATTAGCCTGCCTTTGGCAAAACATGAGAGCGAGATCATCAATGGCTAGTGACTACCGCATTTTAGTGATTGATGATGACCGGGAAATGCGCGAATCGCTCACGCATCTACTGACCAAGGCCGGGTTCGAAGTTTGCAGCTTGTCGCGCGCCCAGAATGTTGAAGCGCAGTTATTGGCTCAGAACACTGACGTACTGCTGTGCGATGTGCGTATGCCGGGCGTGACAGGCATCGAGTTGCAGGCGCAACTTCAGGGAACAAGCGACATCCCATTGGTGCTCATGACAGCCCATGGCGATATTACAATGGCAGTAGAGGCAATTCACAACGGCGCTTACAGCTTTCTGGAGAAGCCATTTGATCCGCGGCGACTGCTGAAACTTTTGGAAAATGCTGCACAGAGGCATCGCTTGTCTCAAAAAACGGCAAGATTGACCGAAAGACTTACCCAGTTGTCTGGTCTTGATCGGATCATGATTGGTGACACCGAACAAATCACTGCGCTACGCACCGAGATCGTTGATCTTGCCGCCACTCAACCAAACGTCATGCTTCTCGGCGAGACCGGAACGGGAAAAGAGCTTGTTGCACGGGCTCTGCATGATCTTGGCCCGCGTGCTGCCGAGCCTTTCATTGCCATCAATTGTGCAGCAATTCCTGTGTTGCGGTTTGAGGAAATGATTTTTGGAATCGAAGGTCAGTCCTCGGGCGTGTTTGCACAGGCTGAGGGTGGCACATTGTTTATTGATGAACTTGGCGCTATTCCGCTGGTAGCGCAGGCCAAGTTGCTACGGGTTATTGAAACCAAAGAATTTGCTCCCCTGGGGGCAGCCACAATGCGGCAAGCTGATATTCGCATCGTGTCAGCAGCGAACGACAAATTGCAAATGGCGGTGGACACAGGCGAGTTTCGGGAAGACCTGTTCTTTCGCCTCAATACAATTATTCTCAATTTGCCTCCGTTGCGTGAGCGGCTCGACGACGTTCCATTGCTGTACCGCCATTATCTTGGGGTTTTTGCAGCAATCTATGAAACTGGCATTCCGCATCAAACATCTGACGATACCGCAATTCTTCTTGCCCATGACTGGCCTGGAAATGTGCGTGAACTGCGTAGCCTTTGTGAACGCCACGTCTTGGCTGCGCGGCGCGGTGATGTGTCTGTGCGTGAGTTGTTGCTGTATCCGGCCAATGAAATCTCCGCGCCGGAAACTCTGCGTGAAGCCGTTGCAGCCTTCGAGCGTGAGCTTATTGGAAAAGCACTGACTTCCCATGGCGGGCGGATGGACGATGTCGCCAATGCATTGGGAATTGGCCGCCGAACACTGAACGAGAAGATCGTAAAACTTGGTATTGAAAAATCCACGCTTCTGGATTCCTGAGCCTGCGGAAGTCCGCAGACCCTTTTTTGCGGTTTGCGCAATTTCCTTCATAGCGACCGCTTGGCGCTGTCCTCTACTTTGCCCAAACGTGCCGTGGAGGCGGCGCATCATGGAGGATTACCCGATGAAAAAACTCACCACTTTTGTGGCTGGTGCAATGCTTGCGCTGTCCACTACGGCTGCTTTTGCTGAATCCAAAGATTATATTTTGAACACCGCTTCAACTGGCGGAACCTATCATCCTGTTGGCACAGCCATTTCCACTTTGTCGAAAGTGAAGCTTTTGCCAAGCCAGAAATTCAGCCTGACTGCTGTGAACTCAGCAGGCTCAGGAGCCAATGTACAGGCCATGGGCGCAGGCACTGCTGATTTTGCAATTCTGCAAGGCCTTTACGGTTCCTATGCGGCCACCGGTACCGGTCCAGTTTCCGAACCACAACAGAATATCCGCTCGGTGAGCATGCTCTGGCAGAATGTCGAACAATTTGTCATTGCTGCTGACATGGTCAAAAGTGGCACTGTCGAAGATCTTGTTGCGCTGAAAGGCAAATCAGTCGGGATGGGCAAGCAAAATTCTGGCACGATCGGCTCCAACACTGTGCTGCTTGCGGGCCTTGGTCTCGATGTCGAAACGGACTTTACGCTGGTTCATGCAGGTTATGGCCCGACCGTCGATGCGATGGCAAATGGGCAAGCGGTTGCCGCTGGCATTCCATCTGGTCCGCCAACCGGGGCCATTACCAAACTGATGGCTGCCAAAGAAGGCAAATTTGTCATTCTTGATGTAAGCGACGAACAGGCTAAAATGATGGATGGTGACCGCAATCTGTGGACGCGTTTCGTCATTGAAGCAGGCACATATCCTGGCCAGGACAAGGATGTGAACACGATTGCTCAACCAAACTTCCTGGCGGTAAATGCGAATGTTGACGAAGAGCACGTCTATCAGCTCACCAAGACAATGTTTGAAAACCTTGGCTTCCTGACTGCCATTCATCCGGCTACAAAAGCCATGTCGGTCGAAAAGGCTATGGCTGGTTTGCCGGTTGCACTGCACCCGGGTGCCGCACGTTACTACACAGAAATCGGTCTGGATGTTCCTGATCGGTTGATGGCCAAATAATGTCCTGAAACAGGACGGTCTGGGGGAGCTGGAATTTGGTTCCGCTCCCCTTTTTTGTGACGTTGCGAGGGCATCATGAGCGATTCTACAACAACCGAAACGACGGATCAGTCTGTCTGGCTGTCCCTGAGAGACATTGATGGCAGTCCATTACGCGGCTTTGTCTGTCTTTTCGCGATTGTCTTCGGAATTTGGCATGTCGTCACAAATGTCTATCTGAACGAACCGGGTCTGTGGCAAAATGCGATCCATTTTGCAGGCTTCGCCTTCCTCGCTGCAGTCACTGTGCCGCTTGTTTCCAGGCAGAAAGCGACAAAACTCAACACCACTTTGAACGTCGTATATGGTCTGTTGGTCGCCGCCGCTGCTCTGTGGGTTGCCGCTTCCGAGAGCTCACTTTACGAACGGTCTCTGGCTGTCACCGGGCAGGCGTGGCAATTCAACCTCATCGACTGGATGGCCGGAGGGCTGCTCATTTTTGCAGCGCTTGATCTGTCCCGACGCGTATCAGGGTGGGTCATTCCCATATTGATCATGCTGTCACTGTCCTACATTCTGTTTCTCGGCTCGCATTTGCCCGGCGTTTTCCGCGCCGCAAGCCTGCCCGCAAACGATGTGCTGTTCCGCACGCTTTACAATGACGAGGGCATGTTCGGCATTCTTGCCAGCATTTCATCTGTCAACATTACCCTATTCATGATCTTCGGCGGATTCCTTGTTGCCTCCGGAGCCAGCAATTTCGTGATCGAAGTATCGAAAGTGGTTGCTGGTCGCATTCGTGGCGGTGCTGCTTTTGTCGCGGTTCTGTCGTCGGCCCTTACCGGAACCATCAGCGGGTCTGCGATTGCCAACACTGCCTCCACCGGGGTGATCACGATTCCTTTGATGAAGGCCAACGGGTTCCGCCCAAAATTTGCAGCAGGTGTTGAGGCCGCTGCATCGACCGGCGGGCAACTCATGCCGCCCATCATGGGAGCAGGAGCTTTCGTGATGGCAAGCTATACGTCGATACCTTACTCGACCATTGTTTCCGTATCGGTGATGCCGGCCATTCTGTATTTTCTGTCTGTCGCGTTCATTGTCCGCATAGAAGCCGTCAAGCATCAGGTCGGCCAGGATATCGATCTGGTCGTGAACAAGGGAAAGCTGTTCTCTGGTGGTCTGGTCTTTGTCATACCTCTTACGGTGATGATCTGGTTTCTGATGAGCGGTGTCACGCCTGCCTATGCAGCTTCCTGGGCCATTGCCTCGCTCATTATCGTCTCCTGGGGCACAAGCCTGCTCGCAGCAATCTTAAAGAAGACCGGGTTTGAACCAGTGGTCATGGGTCCACGACAGATTGCTGACGCATTGTTGATCGGTATGCGGACAGCCATCATGACTGGAATTCTTCTGGTGGCCATTGGCATCATGAACAATGCCATTGTCACAAGTGGCATCGGCAACGGGTTTTCATTGATGATCGCGCAATGGTCGCAAGGCTCTATTGTGTTGGCGATATTGCTGATCGGTTTGGCTTCTCTGGTGCTCGGCATGGGCCTGCCTGTGACAGCGGCCTATATCATCCTCGCCATCCTGACAGCGCCTGCTCTTGCAGGAATTTTGGCCGATACGGTCATTGTCGAGCAACTGATCGCGGGGATCGCCGATCCAGCCAAGTCGGCCATCTTTGCATTGGTTGATAGTCCGCATGTTGCCAAAGTGGCCGAAGGCATGACGCGTGAAGAGGCCGTTGCTCTTCTTGGCGCAATGCCATTTGAGCTTGCCATTACCGTGCGTCCGCTTCTGGTGGATCCAACGCAACAGGCAGTCTTTCTTTTGACCGCACATCTGATTATCTTTTGGCTCAGCCAGGACAGCAACGTCACACCCCCCGTCTGCCTGGCTGCATTTGCAGCTGCGGGGATTGCCGGTTCGAAACCAATGGAAACCGGGTTCCAGTCATGGAAAATCGCCAAAGGCCTCTACATTGTTCCGTTGATGTTTGCCTACACGCCGCTGATATCAGGCGACTGGTTGCAGATCATGCAAATTGGCTTGTTTGGGCTGTTCGGCATGTATGCAATAAATGCCCTCATTCAGCTTCATGCGGAAGGTCCGCTGAATCTGATGACAGGAAGTCTGTTGATCATCGGCGGGATTGGGTCGTTCTGGCCGCTGAACCTGCCTCTGAACATTCTCGGTGCATGCATAGTTACAGGCGCAGTGGTGCTTTCGGCACGCGCCATGCGTCAAAAACTTGACCATTCTGAGCCGAGCATATCTCCGGTCTAACAAGCTCTTATGCCTGCAAACCGTTAGTCCACTTCGAGCCCAAAGGAACTTAGAGCATTTAAACTCTACTATTCTGGAATGCATTGAGCTCCAGTTGTATTCTCAGGGTAAGCTTTCGAGGAAGGGACTGCAGCATGTTGGATACAACAAGAAAGCTCTGGGATAAGCAGAACCGGCATCTCGGAGATAGGAATCGGCTGTTCCGGGCTGTCAGCGCCTCTATTTCACCCAAATCGGTGCTCTATGCTGGAAGCTACGTTGACATAGCACCTTCGTTTGTCTTTCCCTGTGTGACTTACGTCGACACAGATCGCCGCGCGAAAGGTTTCTTCGATGATGAAGATGGCGTGCGAGAAATCATTAGAGAAAATGGCTCATCATCTCCCAATAGCCTGTTTTCTTTCATCTCCGCCGACTACAACCAACTGTCCTTGCCAGAGCAATCCTTTGATTTGCTAATCTCACTTTATGCGGGTTTCATATCGGATCACTGCACCGATTTCCTAAAGGTTGGTGGCCATCTACTTGTAAATGCAAGTCATGGGGACGCAGCCCTCGCATCGATTGATGAACGTTATCGGTTGGTTGGTGCAGTAGTCTCTCAATCAGGTGATTACCGCGTCTCGGAGACAAACTTAGTGGATTATCTGCAGCCTAAGAAGCCAGTGGAAATTACCCGAGAATTGTTATTCTCCACTCACCGAGGAGTTGCTTATACGCGCTCCGCATTTGCATATATTTTTGAGCGCGTGACATAATGGACTAATGGCAGAAAAGTCCGCACAGTGGACCCACACGGTTTGTAGCGCCTCCTTCCATTTAGGGTATTTCAACAGCCCTCAATTTTCGACCACATCGGCGTGCGGAATAGCAGCCACGGTTGGTATAGAATTCTTGATAGGTCAGGCAGGTGAGGACGGTCGTCTCGCCGATAATCCCGCTTTTTCAGTTTCGCTTCGCCAGATCCTTATGCTTCCAGTTAAAGATTGGTCGTGAGGGCGATGACGAAACCTGACGGGCTCAAGTGAGCGTCCGCCGCGGGAAGTTCGAACTTTCGGCCGATAGGTTGGAAGGACGCTTGTCCCATAATTTGGAAGGGCCCCGCCAAAAGCAGGGCCCTTCTTTTTAGTTCAGTTTAGAACTCTTGAAGTTCAGTCGTGTCCGGCATGCCCGCCGGAAATTTCATCCGTTTGTTCATCGGACAGTTCTTCTGGAAGTACCAGGTTGAGAACAATGGCAATAACCGCCGCAGGCAGCAGGCCTGTTGTGGCCAGAAGCCTTATTGTGTCAGGCAGATGCTGTAGGGCACCTGGCTCCAATTGCAGGCCAAGGCCAATGGACAGGGCCACCGCAAAGATAACCATATTGCGTCGGTTCCAGTTCACATCCGACAGCATGGACACACCAGCTGCCACGACCATTCCGAACATAACAATCACACCACCACCCAGAACTTCAATGGGGATGGTGGAAATCGCAGCGCCCACTTTCGGCACCAGACCGGCTGCAATCAGGAACAGTGCACCGATCGTCACCACATGACGGCTCATGACGCCGGTCATTGCAATCAAGCCGACATTCTGGCTGAAAGAGGTGTTCGGCAGGCCGCCAAAGATGCCAGCCAAGGCTGACCCGATACCATCGGCATAAGTCGCGCCGGTGATTTCTTTGTCGGTTGCTTCCCGGCCAGCACCACCTTTGGTGATACCAGAGACATCGCCAACAGTTTCCACAGCTGACACGAAAGCCATCAGGCAGAAACCGATAATCGCAGCCATGCTGAACTCAAAACCGTAACGAAGCGGATCGGGAACAGCGAAATCTGCTGCACGGCCCACATTGTCAAAACTCACCATGCCAAGTGCGTATGCAACAATATAGCCCGCGACCAGCCCCAGAAGCACTGCCGATACCGAGAGCATACCTTTGGTGAAGAACTTCAGACCCAGTGTGACCACAATGACCACCAGAGCCACTGACCAGTTCAGCAGGCTGCCATATTCCGGTGTGCCGATGGCAGGAACACCGCCTGCAGCATATTGAATGCCCACTTTTACCAGTGCCAGACCGATCATTGTCACGATCAGGCCGGTGACAAGTGGAGGCAAGGCAAAGCGGATACGACCGATGAATGTGCCGATCAGGGCATGGAACAGCCCACCCACGATCACGCCACAGAACAGGGCAGGAAGCGCATCAACGCCCTTGCCGGCAACCAGCGGAATCATGATCGGTACAAACGCAAAACTTGTCCCCTGCACAATCGGCAGCCTTGCGCCAACCGGTCCCAATCCGATTGTTTGCAACAGGGTGGCGATGCCAGCAAAGAACATTGACATCTGGATCAGATAGATCAGTTCAGGAAAATCCGGGGAATTGGACCCAAATCCAAATCCCGCAGCGCCTGCAATGATGATGGCTGGTGTTACGTTTGACACAAACATGGCCAGAACATGCTGAATGCCCAATGGCACTGCTTTGTGCAGTGGGGGTGTGTAGTTCGGATCGCGGAGTTGCTCCGGGGTTCCGATAGATGTGTCTGCTGCCATGATTGCCTCCTATGACGAGCAATAAAACCCTATTGGGTCAGTTCAGCATTGGTCAGTCGCCCGCAATCACATACGGGGCTTCAAACCAATGCTCTTCCAAATTTTTGCCATCGCCAATGCGATCAACAACAGCAAACAAGCCCGGCTCGGACAATGGTGTCAGTACGCCATGCCAGGTATTGCGGTGGTAATTCACACCCTGTCCGGGTGTGGTGATGAACGCTAGTGGTGTGCCGGGTTTCCCGTCCATATCCGGTGCCACAATGGTCAGGAATGGATGGGCGGTCATGGGAATGAAAGCCTGACTACCCAATGGATGACGCTCCATCATATCAAGTCTGTAGGGCAGGCTGCGCGCTTCTGAGTTGAAAAGGCTGATACCGGCTGTGGCGTCGTTGCCGACAAAGTCGATCCTCGCAAGATCATGAAAACGGCCGCACAGGCCTTGATTTATGATCATGTCAGGCTTATCGCCAACCTCCAGAACATCACCAAACGGAGCAAATGCATCCTGGCTCAGTGGTTGTGTCTGAAGGGTGAGGCTCATCCTAAACGCCTCCCGGTTCCTGATCCGCTGATTGTCAGCTTCATATGGCGGTTGACGTCCTTGTAAAGCAGATAGCGGAATTGTCCGGGACCGCCTGCATAGCAGGCCTGCGGGCAAAAGGCGCGCAACCACATGTAATCGCCGGCCTCAACTTCCACCCAGTCCTGATTAAGCCGGTAGACCGCTTTGCCTTGCAGCACATAAAGCCCGTGCTCCATGACATGGGTTTCCGCAAAAGGAATGACTGCACCGGGTTCAAGGGTCACAATGTTTACATGCATGTCATGGCGAATATCGTCAGGTTCGACAAAGCGGGTTGTGGCCCATGTGCCATTTGTTTTGGCCATAGGAAGGGGGGCCACATCTTGCTCACGGGTGACGAAGGGCGGAGGTACATCAATGCCTTCAACATATTCATAAGCTTTGCGAACCCAATGGAACCGCACTGCATCTGTGCCAGAGTTCAGAACAGACCAGTCTGTTCCAGGTGGCAGGAACGCATAACCGCCGGGTGCCAATTCATGCACTTCACCCTCTATGGTCAGCGTCAACGCGCCTTCAACGACAAACAACACGCCCTCAGCATCGGGGTCGAGTTCGGGTTTCTGACTGCCGCCGCCGGGTTGAACTTCCATAATGTATTGGGAGAAGGTTTCGGCAAAGCCCGACAAGGGGCGTGACAGAACCCACAGCCGGGTTTTCTCCCAGAACGGCAGAAAGCTGGTGACGATATCCTGCTGAACGCCCTTTGGAATCACCGCATAGGCATCGGTAAACACCGCCCTGTCTGTCAGCAATTGGGTCTGTTCGGGCAGGCCGCCATGAGGCGCGTAATAGGTGGGGTTAGCCAAAATCATTCCATTCTGTTGTCATGGCAGCATATCGCTCAGGCGCAGAAGAGCTATGCGCTCGACCTGTCGGCAGGCCTCAGAGAATTCCGTTTCGCGATCATGATTGATGCGGGTCTGGAAGGCTGAAAGGATCGCGTCTTTGGTCAGCCCCTTCACCGCAATGATAAACGGAAAACCGAATTTGTCCGTATAGTCAGTATTAAGCTTTTGAAATGCGGCGCGCTCAGTATCGGTCAATGCATCCAATCCAGCAGATGCCTGCTCGGACGTGGATTCAGCTGTCAGCCGCTTTGCCGCCGCTAGCTTTCCAGCAAGATCCGGATGGGCTTTCAAAACAGCCAGTCGCTCGTCTTCACTGGCAGAGCGGAATTTGCGCGCAAGCGCATTGGATAAGCCAAGGGCTGTATCGTGCGCTGGCCCCAATTCATCATCGAAAGCACGTTCGGCAATCCAGGGTGAATGCTCGTAAACTCCGCCAAACTTGTCAACGAAAGCACGCTTCTCCATTTGTGAAGGGGCGGGTGTTCTTGCGGGAGCAGGATGGGTTTTCTGCCAGTGTCGGGCAATGTCTATGCGCCGGGCAAACCATACTTTCTCGTGAGACTTTGCATATTCCATGAAACGGCGCAGGGCCATCACGCGGCCCGGCCGGCCGATCAAACGGCAATGCAGTCCGATATTCATCATTTTCGCCTGACCAGCCGCGCCTTCTGCATAGAGCGCATCAAAGCTGTCTTTCAGATAGGCAAAAAACTGGTCGCCGGAATTGAAGCCCTGAGGGGTGGCAAAGCGCATATCATTGGCATCAAGCGTGTAAGGAATAATCAGCTGGTCGCGGTCTTCGCTCTGGTGCCAATAAGGCAGATCATCAGCATAGCTATCCGAAAGGTAGTCAAAGCCACCTTCTTCTGTCGCCAGATCAATTGAATTCATTGAGCAGCGCCCAACATACAGGCCCTGGGGTCGTTCGCCTGTCACGTCCTTGTGCAAGCGAATGGCTTCCATCAGATCCGCGCGCTCATCCTCAGGCGTATAGTCCTTGTATTCGATCCATTTGAGGCCGTGACTGGCAATTTCCCAATCCGCTTCCTGCATGGCTGCGACCTGACCCGGAGAGCGAGCAAGGGCCGTTGCCACACCATAAACGGTGACTGGAATCGCCAATTCGGTAAACAGACGATGGAGCCGCCAGAATCCGGCGCGCGCGCCGTATTCGTAGATGCTTTCCATATTCCAATGCCGTTGGCCCTGCCATGCCGCAGCACCGACAATTTCCGACAAGAAGGCTTCGGACGCCGCATCGCCGTGGAGAACATTATTCTCCCCGCCTTCTTCGTAATTAATGACAAATTGCACGGCTATGTTGGCGCCACCGGGCCATTTCGGGTCTGGTGTTCTGGAACCATAGCCTTGCATATCACGCGGATAGCGACTCACATTAATTCCCCCGAAACACGACCAGTCGATATTTAATTGTATAGCAAAACAATGAGGGCGATTTTCAAAAAACCCAATTAAGAGTTTCGCGCTTATAGGGTCAGTTTTTGAAGCCTAAGGAGCGAGCAGGTGGCGAGCATAACTCTCAAACCAGCTTCCGCTTGTCCAACTCCATACGACATTTTGCAATCATGAAATCAATGAACAGACGGATTTTTGGATCCTGAAAAGTTCTGTGCGGATACAGGCACGCCAATTGCACTGCCACCGGCGGTGTGGCCTTGGCAACTTCAACCAATGCACCTGAGTTCAGATGTTCGACCACTTCAAAGACCGGCTTGTTGACGATGCCACGTCCTTCCAGCGCCCATTGGGTGAGCACATCACCATCATCGGATTCAAACGGGCCTGCTACATCGAAACCGTTCGGTCCGTCCTCGGTTTGCAGCAGCCAACGAAACTCCGGCGAGCCGGGAAAACGCAATTGCAGACAATCATGCTGTCGGTTTGCCAGTTCACTGCCATGGGCGGGATGTCCCCGTGCCTTGATATAGTCCGGCGAAGCACACAACACCCGGTCGCACTCGGCAATCATCCGGGCTTTGAGGTTTGAATCTTTCAGATGTCCCAGAACAAAAGCAACATCCAGCCCTTCCTCTGCCATGTTGATTTTTCGGTCTGACAGGCGCAGTCGCACATCAATTTCCGGGTATTGATCCTTGAAGGGTGGAACGTGAGGCGCGATGAATTGCCGCCCAACGCCAAGTGGGGCAGCCACAAAAATGGACCCGCGCGGATTTCGTGTTATTTCCATCACCGCTGCTTCTGCGTCTTCAATGGTCTCCAGAACTTTGGTGGCACCGCTGTAAAACACCTTGCCATGCTCGGTTGGTTGCAGTCGGCGCGTGGTGCGGTTAAACAGCCGCACCCCAAGATGTTTTTCCAGTTCCGCTATGCGGCTTGACGCAACAGCGGCAGACACACGCAGATCCCGTGCAGCGGCCGACATATTTCCCAGTTCAAAAACCCGCACAAACATGCGTACATTGACAACATAGCTCATGCCTTGAAACTACGATCTTTTGGAAAAATTTGAAAGTCTTGGAGAATTTGAGCGCTATTCAAAATAATATGAACCATCCATAGTGTTCTCAAAGAGCATCCTACAGGAGACAGGGCATGTATGATCTGGCAATTTTCACCGAGTGGCTGCAATTTGCGGTGCGCTGGGTGCATGTCATCACGGCAGTCGCCTGGATTGGGTCTTCTTTCTATTTCATAGCGCTGGATTTGGGCTTGACCAAAGCCCCCAACATGCCAGATGGCGTTTCGGGGGAAGAGTGGCAGGTTCATGGTGGCGGCTTCTACCATTTGCGTAAATATCTGGTCGCACCAGCTGAAATGCCGGAGCATCTGACCTGGTTCAAATGGGAAAGCTACATGACGTGGGTTTCCGGTTTTGCCCTGCTATGGCTGGTTTATTATCTGGGCGCGGATTTGTATCTGATCGATCCCGCCGTTGCCGATATCTCAGTCATGACTGCCATTGCTATTTCTCTTGCCTCAATCGTGTTCGGCTGGCTGGCTTATGACCAGCTTTGCAAAAGCCGCTTGGGGCAGAACAGCACTTTTTTGATGGTCTTGCTGTTTGGCGTTCTGGTGGCCATGTCCTGGGGGTTCACACAGGTGTTTTCCGGGCGCGCTGCGCTGTTGCATCTGGGTGTGTTCACCGCAACCATCATGTCTGCCAATGTGGCCTTCATCATTATCCCCAATCAGAAAGTCGTGGTGGCTGATCTGAAGGCAGGGCGCAAGCCGGATCCGAAATACGGCATCATCGCCAAGCAGCGCTCAACCCACAACAACTATCTGACCCTACCAGTGATCTTCTTCATGCTGTCCAACCACTATCCGCTGGCCTTCGCGACGGAATATAACTGGATCATCGCAAGTCTGGTGTTTCTGATGGGCGTGACCATCCGCCACTACTTCAACTGTCGTCATGCCCGGACCGGCGATCCCACATGGACATGGCTTGCAACCGCCCTGATTTTTTCGGTTATCATGCTGTTGTCTTTGGCACCGCTCTATAAGGCGGATCAGGCAGAGGATGCTGCAGCGGCGGTGATTACCCCCACTCAGCAAAAATATGTCGATGCCGCTTCTTTTGAGGAGGTCAGCAGCATTGTTTCAACCCGCTGTTCCATGTGCCACGCAAACGAACCTGTTTGGGAAGGCATTTTGTGGCCACCAAAAGGCGTGCGTCTGGAAACCCCTCAGCAGGTCGCCCAACACGCCAGATCCATTTTTCTGCAAGCGGGCGTAACCCATGCCATGCCGCCTGCCAATGTCAGCTGGATGGAAGAAGATGAGCGCCGAACCATCGTCAACTGGTTCCGCGCCGCACAAAGCGGTACCTGAATGGGCGTTGCGACAGATTTTATTGTGTGCCGCGACTGAAACGCCCATATCCTTTCAAAAAGGAAGGTTCATAATGCAGCGCGACCAGGTGACTTTAGCAACCCAAACTATCCACCGTGAGGATGAACCTCGGCATTTCATGCGTCTGAAGCCGGTGCCACGGCGCATTCGCGTTCTCAAGGACAGTCAGGTTTTGGCAGATACAGAAGCCGCACTTCGACTGACTGAAGTGGGCAGGGATATTTATGATCCTGTATTCTACATTCCCGAGGCTGACATGCAGGTGGATCTCGTGCCCATCATCGGAAAAAGCACCCATTGCCCGCTAAAAGGCGATGCCAGCTATTTCGTATATACAGGCGATGAGCCAATTGCCTGGACCTATGACAGGCCCCTTGCTGCAACAGACATTTTGAAAGGGCTGATTGCATTTTATCCTGATCAGGTCGTGGTAGAGGAAATAGGCCAGAAGGCTTAGGTTAGGGAGATGGCTTAGGTTAAATGTCAGGGGAGGCTTGAACACCATGCGTTCATTTGATGCCATATTTGAAATTGCAGCAGATCGAAAGGGCGGTCCGGATGCGCTGAATGCAGACTTGCAACCTCCCTTAAGTCGAAAAGACATAGGGCAGATCAGTGATGATCGTTGGCTCTCCGGCATGTCGAAATCTGTTTTTCAGGCAGGCTTCAACTGGAAAGTTGTTGAATCAATGTGGCCGGGTTTCGAAGCTGCGTTTCATGGTTTTGATCTGGGACGCTGTGCTATGCTGACAGATGAGGACCTTGCGGATCTGGTCTCCGACAAACGGATTGTCCGCCATGGAACCAAAATCCGCTCAGTTCAGGCAAACGCTGTTTTTCTGATTGATCTGGCCAACGAACATGGCAGCGCGGCCAAGGCATTTGCGGATTGGCCATCAGATGATTTCGTCGGCCTGTTGGCACTTTTGAAAAAACGCGGATCACGTTTGGGCGGTATGACCGCGCAATATTGTTTGCGTTTTATGGGGTGCGATAGTTTCATTCTGTCTCGCGACGTGACGGCACGCCTCATTGCAGAAGGCGTTGTCGACAAGACACCAGGCTCACAAAAATCCATGCGGGCCGTTCAGGACGCCTTCAATATCTGGACCGAGCAATCCGGCAGGTCGCTAAAGGAAGTCAGCCGGGTTTTGGCGATGAGCATCGGTTGATGCTCTAGGCCGGATCAGGGTGTAATCCGCAAGTACAATCCAGATCACGCAGCAAGCCATCATTCAGGCCGTAAACCCAACCATGGATTTCAATGTCTTTTCCATCACGCCAGGCCGATTGTATGGTTGGCGTGCGCGATAAAGTCTCCACTTGTGTCTCAATCGATAATTCACAAAGTCTGTTGAAACGCTCTTCCTCATTTGTGATGGAAGAGAGTTCCTCATGAGCTTTTGTCGCGACATCGCGGACAGGCTGGAGCCAATGATCGATCAATCCGTGCCTTTGGCCGTCAATGGCAGCCCTGACGCCACCACAGCCATAGTGCCCGCAAATGATGATGCGCTTCACCTCAAGGCTTTCAACGGCGTATTCCAGTACTGACAGGAGATTCATATCGCCGCGATGGACCAGATTGGCAACGTTCCGATGAACGAACACTTCGCCGGGTTCCAGACCCGTGATGACATTGGCAGGAACGCGACTGTCAGAGCATCCGATCCACAGAAAGTCCGGGCGTTGAAGCGATGACAGACGACTGAAATACTCAGGATCCTCTTTGGACCGCTCGGTGGCCCAGCGGAGATTATGGTCAAGCAGATCGTCAAGCATTGGTCATTCCCTGAAGTGAATCGTCTCGGCTGTTTGACACCATAGAGCAGGTTTTCTCTATAGGGAATCATTTGACAGGATTGGCGCTGGTGCAGCGCCGACAAGCGACGCCGGTTTACGGTCTATCCATCGGGAAGGTTTACCCGGAGGCGGTGCCCATCCGGGTCCAGGGCAACGAAGGTCAGCCCGAAAGCCGCCATATGAAGGTCCTGCTCGATGGTCACGTCCAGCGCTTTCCATTTTGCATAGAGCTCTTTGACCACATCTTCATTTTCAACCTGAAACGCGAGTTCCGACAAATGACCGCTGCCACCTGAAACAAAATTTTGCGCGCTTTTAGACCAGAGACCCAGCGACATCCCGCCATCAAGCTCAAAACATTGATATGTCGGGAAACCTTCGGCAGGGTGCCCGAGCAGTTTTTCATAAAAGCGGCTGCTCTGGATGGGGTCGGCAACATACAGAATAATCAGGTTGGGAGAAATCATGGGAGCAATCCTTGTGTGTTTCTCTGCACGGATACAGGATGACATTGCCAACAAATGGCAGCATGTCTCCCGCCATGAAAACACGGCGATTGCCTCAGCTTTTATAATTTCCAATGCGCCAGCGTTTGCCAGTTAGCGGATGAAACTGGCAGATCAATTGGGGCTCAGGCGCCCGCTCATTGTCATTCAACAAGTGGTTCGACAGGCACAGATACTTGAAAATCAGTGCTGCGCCTGTCTGAGCTTTCTAAATCGCCAGATATTCCTGACGCAACTCCGCATTATCCAGAACTTCCTGAGCGGTGCCGTCAAACACGATCTGGCCCATGTCCAGAATAATCGCCCGGTCAGCAAGATGCAGTGCTGCAATGGCATTTTGTTCAACGATGATAGTCGTCATGCCATGAGATTTAATCTCTTCAAGAGTCCGCTCTATTTCCTGCACGATAACCGGCGCCAGACCCTCATAAGGTTCATCCAGCAGTAATAATTTGACATCGCGGGCCAGAATACGAGCAAGCGCGAGCATTTGTTGCTCACCGCCGGACATTGTTGTCCCTTCCTGAGTGCGGCGTTCCGCCAGCCGAGGAAAGAGCTCATAAATGCGCTCCAGCGACCAGCCATGTGGCGGCGCGATCTGCGCCAGTTTCAGGTTTTCCTCAACAGTCAGACCCTGAATGATGCGCCGATCTTCGGGCACAAGGCCAATACCGTTCTGCGCAGCCTGATAGGCCTTCATTTCGTGCAAAGGTTTGTGGTCGAGCCAGATTTCACCCTGTCGAAGTGTCGGATTGCCAACACGGGAAATGGCACGAAGGGTTGATGTCTTGCCTGCCCCGTTTCGACCAAGCAGGGCAACAATTTCACCTTCACGGACGTCAAAGCTGACGCCCTGAACGATGTAACTTTCCCCATAATAGGCATGCATGTTCCAGACGGAAAAATAGGCGGGCTGACCGCCCGTTGCCTTGCTGGGTGCTACTCCGGGCACGACAGCATTGTCAGATGTTACACTCATAGATGCGCGCCCCCCAGATAGGCTTCCTGTACCTTTGGATTTCCTTTGATTTTCTCCGGCACGTCTTCGGCAATAACGGTGCCTTGTGCCAATACGGAAATTTTGTCCGCAAGAGAGAAGACCACATGCATATCGTGCTCAATGACAACCATTGTGATGTTGCGTTTGGAAATGGTTTTGAGAAGATCAATTGTATTATTGGTGTCCGCACGTGCCATGCCGGCTGTTGGCTCGTCCAGCAGCAAAAGCTGCGGATCCTGAACCAAACACATAGCCAGTTCAAGCCTGCGCTTGTCTCCACGGGACAATTGTCCTGCTACTTCACTGGATTTGTCTGCCAGACCCAGATCCTGAAGCATGTCCATTGCCTTGTTGCGAATATCTTTTTCGTCACCAACAGTATTCCACCAGTTGACTTTGAAGGCACCGTCACGCTTGGCAAAGGCCGGGATCATGACATTTTCCACCAAATTGAGATCAGCAAAAATCTCCGGCGTTTGGAAAACCCGGCTGACGCCAAGTTGGTTGATCTGGTGCGGCTTGATACCCAGCAGTGACTGATCTGCAAAAGTGACCGATCCGGTGTCAGGTTCCAACTTGCCGATGAAGCAATTCAGCAGAGTAGATTTCCCCGCGCCGTTGGGACCGATAATGGCGTGAACTGTGCCTTCTTCAACTTCCAGATTTACATCATCCAGAGCTTTCAGGCCGCCAAAGCGCTTGTTCACATTTTGAACTGAGAGAATACTCATCTGTTCGTTCCTATTCTGCTGGAGCAGGAGCGGAATCGGTAGACTGTTTAGGTCCACCATCTTCCGTCTTACGCCTGAACAAATTGATTATCTTATGTGCCCCTTCCATCAACCCACCGGGCAGGAAGATCACGATAATCATGAAGAGCGCACCGAGTGTCAGATGCCAGCCTTCGCCAACAAACAGACCAGCGACCCAGGCAGCGCCGTGTTGCAGAGGCTCCGGCAGAAAGCTGAATATTTGCAAAAGAATATTTTCGTTGAAGGCGGAGAAGATATTCTCAAAATATTTGATCACACCAGCTCCAATGACTGGTCCAAGCAATGTGCCACTGCCACCCAGAATGGTCATCAGAACAATCTCACCGGATGCTGTCCACTGCATGCGCTCTGCACCTGCCAGAGGATCTGTCACCGCTAACAATCCGCCTGCCAAACCGGCGAACATGCCTGATATCACGAAGGCTGCCAGTGCATAAGGCCGGGTGTTGAGGCCGGTGTAATTCATCCTGTTTTGATTGGATTTCACTGCTCGAAGCATCATCCCAAATGGGGACCGGAAAATTCGAATTGAGATATAAAAACAGATGATCAGCAAAACACCGCAGAAATAATACCCCGGAAAGCCACTCATACCGATGCCGAACAGATCTGACGTGGGCAGCACCGCACCATAGTCACGGCCTAGGGCAACATCCAAAACACGCGGGTCGGACTGGGCTAATTGCAACCCTGTTTCACCATTGGTAATCGGGGTGAGAACCGAATAGGCCAGATTGTAACTCATCTGGGCAAACGCAAGCGTAAGAATGGAAAAGTAAATTCCGCTTCGGCGCATCGACACCCAACCGATGAACAGAGAAAACAGTCCACCAGTGATGACGGCTAGAATAAGTGCCGGAATTGGGTTCATGGTCAAAAGCTTGAATGTCCAGACCGTAGTATATGAACCGATGCCCAGAAACGCCGCATGCCCAAAGGACAGGTACCCTGTCAGACCAAACAGAATATTGTAACCAATGGCAAAGATGCCAAAAATTGCAAATTTCTGAAGAAGGTCAGGATATCCAGCACCAAATGGCTGAAACAGGACAGGTCCGGACAGAACGACCGCGGCGAAGACAAGAAGCAGAATGTAGTCACTGCGTTTTTTTAATTGATTGATCATGATCTAGCTCTCCATCACGCCCTTGCGGCCCATCAGTCCACGAGGACGCACCAGCAATATGACAATCGCCACCAGATAGATGATGATTTGGTCAATGCCGGGCAGAATGGTTTTGACCTCATTCATAGAGGCAAAGCTTTGCAGGATACCAAGCAAAAAGCCTGCTGCTACGGCGCCTCCAAGGCTTCCCATTCCGCCAACAACAACCACAACGAAGCTGAGGACCAGAAAATCCATGCCCATATGATAATCGGGGCTGAGGATTGGGGTGTACATGACGCCTGCTATGCCAGCTACAACAGCGGCAAGGCCGAAGACAATTGTAAATTTCTTGTCGATATCAATGCCGAGCAGACCAACAGTTTCGCGGTCGGCCATGCCAGCACGCACAACCATTCCGAATGTTGTGAATTGCAGGAAGGCGAACACAGCACTGATCACTATGCCGGAAAAGGCCAGATAAACCATGCGCCACATTGGATACACAATCGTATCTGCCTGAAGACCCAGGAACATTCCGATATCAGCAGAACCGGATACAATGTCAGGCGCTGGCTGGGGTATTGGATTGGCCCCAAAAATACTTTTAACAATTTCCTGCAAAACAATCGCCAAGCCAAAGGTAACCAATATCTGTTCAGCGTGAGTACGATGGTAAAAATGTCTGATAAGGCCACGTTCCATAGTCACGCCAATCACCAGCATTACAGGTATTGCCAGGAGAAGTGATACGGGAACAGAGTACTCAAGGAGAAGCAACCCAAAATCACCAAGCCAAGTTTCAATATAGGGAACTCTAATCTCAAGGGGCGTGCCCCAAGCTGTGGTTTGTGTCGGGTCCAGAGTTACCTTTTCAAGGCCGAGCAAAGCCTTCATGGAAACAGCGCAGAAAGCACCGAGCATGAAAAGTGCGCCATGCGCAAAATTGACCACGCCCAAAGTACCAAAAATCAATGTGAGGCCGAGCGCGATAAGTGCGTATGCCGCGCCCTTATCCAACCCATTCAAAATCTGTGGGAGAAATACATCCATCGTCCTGGATCCTAGAATTTTGTCCGACCACCCAGTGTGGGTGGTCGGATTTTATTTAACAGAGCTAGCGCTTATGCGCCGTCGTTGTAAGGGCCGAGTTCGCCACCCAGCAAGTCGGCAGAATACTCTACCTGAGCGCGTGGGGTAACTTCAACAACTTCCAGAAGATCGTGTTGCGAGGCAGGCTCTTCCTTACCTTTCACGACAAGGACGTCCTTGAAGCACTGGTGATCGCTGCCGCGATAATCAGTTGGTCCGTTGCCCAATCCATCAAAGGAGAAGTCTTCCAGAGCTTTACCAAGCTCGCTTGGACGGAATGTTCCGGCACGCTCTGCAGCATCCGCATAAAGAATTGTCTGACAATAGCACGTATGCGCTGCCTGACTTGGCGGAATACCGTATTTTTGACCAAAGGATTTCACGAAGGCTTTAGAACCTTCATCCTGCAAGGACCAGTTCCAGTTCGTGGAACCGAAGATGCCTTTGATAGCATCGCCAGCGCCTTGCGCCATAAGGCGGGAGAACAGTGGAACTACGATTTCGAAGTTCTTACCATTGACCTGCTTGTCACGGAGACCAAACTGCACGGATTGTGGAAGTGAGTTCACCATGTCCTTGCCATAGTGGTTCAACACAAGAACATCGGCACCGGAGTTCAGAACCGGTGTGATGTATTGTGAGAAGTCACCCGCGCCAACAGGCGTGCGAACAGCAGCAGCTGTTTCCCAGCCAAATGGCTCTGTATACTTCTGGATCGAACCTTCTTGCGACCAGCCCCATGTGTAATCGGAGGTCAGGTGATAGACGCGACGGTCTTCACCAAAGGCATTTTTAAGCACTGGTGCCAATGCTGCGCCAGTCATTTCTGTGTTGAAGAAATGGCGGAAACCATTGGCCCGCTTATCCTTGCCGGTCGTATCATTGGAGTGTGTCAGACCAGCCATGAAGATCACGCCAGCATCTTGGCAAAGTCCCTGAACCGCAATGGCCACCCCGGAGGATGAACCGCCGGTAATCATGACAGCGCCATCTTTTTCGATCATGCGCTTGGCAGATGCACGGGCAGCATCAGACAATGTCTGCGTGTCGCCTGTTACATACTCGACCTTTTTCCCAAGAATACCGTTGCCGGTCAAAGCTTTGGATGAGAATGTGTTCAGCATTCCGCCATCGCCACCGCCGTTGAGATGTTCGACAGCCAATTCATAGGCGCGCAATTCGTCAGCGCCTTCATCGGCATATGCTCGTGTTTGCGGAACGTTGAAGCCAAGAGTTACGGAGCCGCCGGTCGGCTCGTTGGTATAGGCGTTCGCGCCGCTAACGAAGAATTGTGGTGCAGATAGGCCCACGCCTAGTGCCGCCGTGCCTTTTATAAGACTACGGCGATTCATTTTGAAATCAGTCATATTAGCTATCCTCTAGCGTTTCCCGGCAACTGCCTCAGGCAGTTGCGAATCCCTCGCGTTTTATTGTTTTTTGTTTTTTTCGCGATCTGGATAACCTCTAGAAATCCAAAAGAGAGCGCAACACGACTTTCGGCTAGTGCTCGTTGAAGTAGCTAGTGGATAAGCCCAATGCCAATCAGGACATGTTTGGTCACTTGTCAGACAGACTCAACTGTTGGTTTGAGCGGACCAACGCGGCGAAAGCTGCGCAGGTCAGTCAGCAATGGTCTTCCAACGTTTCCAATGGCTTGGAAAAAATAGAAGTGGAGCATTGCTTGCCAATTGGCTCAGCAATTCAGCGCCGGCTGCGCCAGTCCTCAGAGAGATTATGTCAGTCTGCAGTTCGAATTAATATGTCGTCCGGCCACCTGACAGATCGAATGTCGCCGCTGTGGTGAAACTGTTTTCCTTGCTTACAAGCCACGCTACCATCGAGGCGGCTTCATCAACCTCAAGAAGGCGGCCGCGCGGAATTCGCGAGCGCATATATTCGATTTGCTCCGCTGAGATCTGCTCAAGAATACGGGTTGGCGCTGTTGCCGGAGAGATACAGTTTACCGCTATGTCATATTCGGCCAATTCCTTGCCAAGCGATTTGGTCAGTCCAATCACTGCGGCCTTTGATGCAGAATAGGCCGCAGCATTCGGGTTGCCTTCCTTACCGGCGACGGAGGCGATGTTGACAATGCGTCCATAATTTCGCGTCTTCATGCCGGGCACGATCGCCCGGTTGACGTAAAAAGTGCCGTTGACATTAATGTCCATGACCTTTTTCCACATGTCGATATCGTAGATATCAAGTGGCTCTGCTGGCCCCGCGATTCCTGCCGAATTAACCAGGATCGAGATATCACCATATCCGTCAGTTTCAGAGCGCGCTGCGTTGACTGCGTCCCAATCGGAAACATCGACCGAGATTGTGGTCGCAGCCTCACCCAGTTCCTGTTTTGCACTGGCAAGACGCTCTTCATCCATATCCCACAGAGTAACAGTGGCTCCAGAAGCGACGAAACGCTTGGCCATTGCAAACCCCAGACCCTGAGCTCCACCGGTTACAACGGCGTGCTGATTATTTAAATCAATCTTGTTCATGCTGGGTATTTCTCCTCGGATTAAAAATCTTGGTTTTCTGTAATGCTGAATCCGAACAGATTTCAACATTTATATATTGGGGACACGGGCACAAGGGCTTGTTGGCCGGGGCTGATTGGCCTGACAGAATGCGACTTTGGCACAGGATCAGCTACATCGTAGCGCCGAGGCTCCAGGGCACGAATTCATTGTCGCCGTAGCCAATCGCTTCCGATTTTGTTTGGCCGCCGGACGCGACGCGAAGAATATCAGCGAAGATTTCATCGGCCTTTGCAGCCAAAGTTACACCATCAAGTATGTCTCCGCAGTTGATATCCATGTCTTCATTCATCTGCTTATAAATATAGGAATTGGAAGCCAGTTTGATGGAAGGGGTTGGCTTGCAACCAAAGGCAGACCCGCGTCCGGTGGTGAAGCAAAGGACGTTTGCACCGCCCGCAACTTGTCCGGTAGCGGAGACCGGATCATAGCCCGGTGTATCCATGAAGACGAGGCCGCGTTCGGTGATGGATTCGGCATATTCAAAGACGGCACGCAAATTTGTGCTGCCACCCTTGGCTGCGGCGCCCAGAGATTTTTCCAGAATGGTCGTCAGCCCACCCAGCTTGTTGCCCGGTGAAGGATTGTTGTTCATCTCCATATCGTGTTTGGCGGTGTAATCCTCCCACCAGCGAATACGTTCAATGAGTTTTTCGCCAACATCGCGCGTCTCGGCCCTTAATGTAAGCAGATGCTCAGCCCCATAGATTTCCGGCGTTTCTGAAAGCACAGCCGTGCCGCCTTGAGCCACGAGCAGATCAACGGCTGCGCCCAGAGCTGGATTTGCACTAATCCCGGAATACCCGTCCGATCCACCGCATTGAAGCGCCAAAAGAAGCTCTGATGCAGGCTGAGGTGTTCTTTGGGCTGCGTTGACGGTTGGCAACATCTCAATGATGGCCTTCACACCAGCCTCTACAGTTTTTCGCGTGCCACCGACTTCCTGGATGGTCAAAGTGCGAAAGAGGGTGCTTTCTTCTATGTTGTAGGTCTTCATCCAGCGTGGAATCTGGAACGCTTCGCAGCCCAGACCGACCATCAGCACGCCCCCAACATTCGGGTTGGTGGCAAACCCCCATTGGGTTCGTTTGAGAACGTCGTAGGCCGACCCCTTCACATCAATCCCGCAACCGGTGCCGTGAACAAGCGAGATCACACCATCAATGTTGGGGTAATCCTGCAGCACACCCGAATTGTTGACTTCAGAGGCGATAAAACGAGCAGCACTGGCCGAGCAATTCACAGAGGTCAGCACAGCAATATAGTTGCGTGTGCCAACCTTGCCGTTGGCTCGGCTGTATCCCATGAAGGTGGCGCGGTCTGCCTCTGGCACAAGGGGTGTTTCTTTTGCTTCAGTGCCAAATACATAATTGCGTTCGAATTCACGCACATAGACATTGTGCTCATGCACCCAGTCACCGGCGGAAATTGGTTCGCGTGCAAAGCCAATGGTCTGACCGTATTTCGTAATCGGTTCATCTGCACCGATATCGCGAATTGCCATCTTGTGTCCGCTTGGGATTCTGGCTTTGGCAATCACGTCTCCGGCAGGTTCACCAGCCTTCAACGGATCAATTGCCAGTAGAATGTTGTCGGTATGCGAGAGCTTTATGAAACGAGCCATTTATCCAAACTCTGAGGGTTTACGATCATGTGGAAAATCGTGTGAATATCAAAATGTATACTAATATAATAGAACGAAAATGGTCAAGCATCCGCGCCGACGCCAGGAAAACATCTGCCCGTAAATTATTCAGCAATCGTCAGTTGTGGTGAAAGCCTTCAGCAGCGACTTTTAGAAAGGCCGTTCTTGATTTCAGCCAAGAAGGTCGGCCGCGACTTCAAGCGTGTTGTGGAACGAAGTTTCCAGATGATCCCGCATGGCTTCGGCCGCGCCTTCAGCATCATGTCGTTTCAACGCATCAAGAATAGCCTGATGTTGTTGAATGGTTTGTTCGCCATAGCCGGGTTTGGGAATCGCCAGGTAGCGCCCGCGATCCATTTGCGCTTTCGAAATATCAACAGCACGCCAGATCATTGGAAAACCACAGATTTCCGCAATCGTACGGTGAAAGTCATCGTCGAGCTGAATGGCGTTGGCAAATTTCCCGCGGGATATTGCAAGGCGGTGGGCCGCAATATTGTCCTCCAGCGTCTCACCTGCAGAGGGCGTAAACTTGTCCGCAGCACGCCGGGCGCTGTCCATCTCCAATGCCCTGCGGATGACATATGCTTCTTCCAGATCATCACGCAGAATGGGGGCAACATAAGTGCCAGTCTGCGCCAGAACTTTGACGAGGCCTTCATCGCTGATGCGTTTTACGGCTTCGCGTACAGGCGTTCGGGAAACACCGAGAGCTGCGGCAATCGCTACTTCGTTGATTGTCTCTCCGGGCTGCATTGAGCCACTGACAATCATCGTGCGAATTTTCTGATAGATTTGATCGCGAAGCGGCAGTGCCCGGTTCAAAGTACTGGGATCAAGTTCCATCCCGCCCCTCACTTTTCTTATTTGGCGTCGAAAGGATCACTATCATAATAGAATGTCAAACACAGAAGCTGTCATTTGCGTCGCAAAATCCTTGGGTGTTCCCATCATCGATGCTTGCTCACGATGCATCGGGGAATGTCTTGTCGCGTCTGTTATATTAGTGTAATAATCAACAATATACACATTGTAACTGGCGCTGCAACCGAAAGCTGGCATTGGGGTTGCAGTCAAAAACCGGTATCACCCCGGTATTATCCAAGTCTGGAGGGGCGTTGATCGTGAGCTCACATCAGCATCTTTGGCAGGCGAATTATAGCGGGCGTCACGGCCCCCATTCGAACTTTTCCGATTTTTCGGTAGGCCTCATCAGACTGATTGAGGCTTTCCTTGCTTTGACATGCGCCTTCCGCTTCAGGGCCTGCGTGCTCAACCCTTTCGGCTCCTCTCCTGATCAACACAAAGTTGAGCAAGTCATTCGTTCAGCCTTGTTCCTATCCCTGATGAGAAGCCACCAAAGACCGTTTTTACCGGCTCTGCGATCAGTTTCAAAAAGCTGGCGCAGTGATAAAGGGTGCTAACTCAACCACACTTGAAACCACTATTATATTAGTATAACGTTTGATTTGAAGGCTTGGTGGGATGGACCAGGGCCTGGTGGGGTAGGAGCCGAAACCTGAAATGAACTCAGCAGATTACGCCCTGAATATGAGGGGCATCAGCAAAACATTTCCGGGGGTCAAGGCGCTTTCCGATGTCAACTTTTCAGTAAAATTTGGCACCGTTCATGCTGTGGTCGGTGAGAATGGCGCAGGTAAGTCGACATTGATGAAGGTCCTCAGCGGATCTTATCAACCCACATCCGGGACCATTGAAGTGGGTGGAGTTGAGGCCCGTTTGCGTCGCCCTGCTGATGCACAAGCGTTGGGAATTCGGATGGTTCATCAGGAACTGAATCTGGTTCCTGATCTGACCGTGGCAGAAAATGTCTATCTGGGTCGTATGCCAGGCAAATGGGGCTTCCTCGACAAGAAAGAGATGTTGCAGAAGGCGACCGCAGTTCTCAAGGAGCAGGGGACTGCCATAGACCCTCAGGAGCGCCTTGGGAATCTTTCGATTAGCCAGCAACAGTTGGTAGAGATTGCAAAGGCCTATGCTGCAGACCCCAGGATCATCGTTCTGGACGAACCGACTTCGAGCCTGAGTGAGCATGAAACAGCCGCGCTTTTCAGGATTCTGCGCAAGATGCGCGATGCCGGCATCGCCATCGTATATATCAGCCATCGATTGAAGGAAGTGCTTGAGATCGCCGATGAAGTGACGGTGCTTCGTGATGGAAGCATGATCGAGACGCGGCCGATCGCAGGGGTATCTGCAAGTGACATGATCCAGTTGATGGTTGGCCGGGAAGTCAGCAACGTTTTCCCCAAAAGCCCAGCCAAGATTGGCGCGCCTGTTCTGCGTGTCAACGCGATCAGCGACGGAGCGAATTTTCGCGATGTCAGCTTTGATGTGCGGGAAGGGGAGATACTGGGCTTGATTGGGCTGGTTGGTGCCGGACGCACAGAAGTTGCACGGGCAATATTTGGCCTTGCTAATGTGGTGGAGGGCACGCTCACCCTCAAGGGTAAAAAAGTCGTCATTAATTCACCGGCCGAGGCTGTCAAGGCTGGCATAGCTTACGTTCCGGAAGATCGAAAAGGTGATGGAATTATTCCAGCCATGTCGATCCGGGAGAATATCAGCCTTCCTGTTTTGAAAAGATTGACCACTTTGGGTCGGATAAGAAGGAATGCGGACCGATCTCTGGCTGACCAGTATGTAAAGCAGTTTTCAATTTCGCCACCAGATCCGGAACGACGCGTCAATCTTCTCTCGGGAGGAAATCAGCAAAAGACCGTGATAGCCAAATGGCTTGCTGCAACACCATCCGTACTCATTCTTGATGAGCCGACACGCGGCGTGGATGTGGGCGCTAAGGCTGAAATTCATCACATCATCGGTCAACTCGTCGCAGAAGGAATGGCCGTTGTGATGATCTCGTCAGAATTGCCGGAAATCCTCGGGGTTTGCGACCGGATTGTGGTGATGCGTGACGGGCAGGCATCGCCGCCCATTGATCGGCAGGACTTGACGGAAGAACGAATTATGGCTTTGGCCACCGGGGAGGAGGTCGCGTGAGCGAGGTTGCTTCAGAAATCGACAGCAAGAGCTCCAATGAACGTTTTGCGCGGGGCAGTCGGCTCGTTGATCTGCTGTCGAAAACCGGATTGTCCTTGGCAATTGTAACGGTCATTCTTTATGGCTCATTCTCAAGCCCGGTATTTTTTACAACAGGAAATTTCCTTAATATCCTGACATCAATGTCAATCATCGGCATTGTTGTTGTTGGCATGACATTTGTTCTTGTCGTTGGCGGGCTGGCTGATCTCTCTGTGCCGGCCACAATTGCTTGCGGAGCCATTCTTTCTCTTGGATTGCAACCAATTATAGGGCCTGTCCCTGCCTTCATCGTGGCGGTTGCACTGGCTGGTCTGATCGGATCTGTAAATGGAGCTCTGGTCGGATATCTGGGCGTTAATCCCATCATCGCAACCCTTGGCATAGGCACGGTTGCCTTGGGCATTGTCCAGGCAGCTGTTGGCGGTGTCATCGTCTATGGCGCAAATCCAAGCTCTGCAGAGTTCGTCAAAGGTCGCCTGTTTGGCATTCCCGTTGTGGTTCTCATTTTTCTGATCATAGCGCTGATCGGTCACTTCATTCTTTCACGTTCATTCTGGGGCCGATGGACACTCGCAACCGGTGGCAATTACAGCGCAGCGGAAGCAAGTGCGGTGCCCGTGAAGGCGGTTAAGGCCGGAGCATTCGTGATTACTGCATTGGCAGCAGGCATCAGTGGTGGCCTGCTTGGTCTCACGCTCCAGAGCGCCCGGCCACTCATCGGTCAGGGGTACGAGTTCAGCGCAATTACCGCCGTCGTGGTTGGCGGCGTATCCATCATGGGCGGTTTTGGCTCAGTGCCTCGCGCAATCGCTGGGCTGATCTTCGTGCAATTGCTTACCAATGTGATGGTGCTTGAAGGCGTGCGGACGCCGGTCCAGGGGTTTGTGCTTGGCATATTGATCGCTGGCGCGGTGGGAATGGATTCAGCCCTACGCAAGCGGGGAGTTGCCTGATGCCCCGCATGATTGCACTTATCCTGAGGCATAGGGTCGCCATTATTCTGGCCCTGACACTCACAATATCGGGGCTGATCGTTCCAGGTTATCTGAGTGGAACCACCCTGAGCCTGGGCCTTGATCGGGCCGCTGCAATTGGCCTGATTGCGACCGGATTGACCGTGTTGCTGATTGCCGGTCAGATCGACCTTTCCGGTGGCGCCATTTTTGCGCTCGCAGGCATCGTTTCAGTTATCCTGCAACCAAGCATCGGCATTTTGCCTGCTGCCTTTGTAGGTGTTCTGGTCGGTGGCCTGTCCGGGGCAATCAATGGATTGCTGGTGGTCGGCCTGAAGGTAAATTCGCTGGTCCTGACGCTTGCGACAATGCTGATTTTCCGCGCTGTGGCGCACTGGATCACAAACAGTCAGCCTGTGAGTGGAATTGACATAATGTTCTCGCTCACCATGGCGCAGATCTATCTTGATATCTTCTCCATACGCAGCACTCTTTTCATCGTCTTGATCGTGCTTTTACATGTCTGGCTGACACGCACCATTCCGGGCAGAAACGTGTTTGCGGTTGGATCGAATCCCACCGCCGCAGAGGAAAGCGGTATCCCGGCTGGTCGGATCATCTTCTTCGGTTTCGTGTTCGCTGGCTCCCTGGCGGGTGTCGCTGGCGTTTTGCAAAGCCTTGTAACCAATACAGGGTCGCCTGTTTTTGGATCGGAGTTAACCGTAGCTGTCATCGCAGCAGTGGTTGTCGGCGGTACCAGACTTGAGGGAGGGCGCGGCTCTGCGCTCGGCACCCTTGGCGGCGTGCTGATCATGGCTGCGCTGACCATGGCCATGGAGTTTCAATCGGTTCCCGCGTACATCCAACAGGTCGTTTCAGGACTTATCCTGATCCTGTTGGTGGTGCTCGATCGAACCGTACACACAAGAGGGAGGACTGCAGGCGCAATCCCCCTTCTCGTAACGCAGAATCCAATCACCACAGGAGGAAAAACATGATTGGCAAGAAAAGTATAATTTATGTCGCAGTGACCGCTGCGATGCTGGCATCCACGAGTCTGGCTTACGCGAAAACCGTTTGCTATGTGACGGCGGCTGACTCCCACGCTTACGTTACGCCGGCTAATCTGGCACTGCAGGAACGTGCTGCAGAACTCGGTATCGAAATTCTGAGCCTTAGTCAGGAATTCGATGTGCAGAAGGGCACTGAACAGCTTAACACCTGTGTTGCGCGCGGTGTTGACGGCATTATTCTATGGCCGCTGGACCCACAAGCCTACATCCCCGGTTTGGCACGCGCTCAACAGGCCGACATTCCATCCATCTTGATCAACTCCCCAATGGATGACGCAGCCAACCAGTTTATCAAGTCTTTCACCGGTCCCGATGTCTATGAGGAAGGTGAAATGGCAGCTGATGCTCTCAGCGAGGCAATGGGCGCTAAAGGGACTGTCGTCGTTATCGCCGGTCAGGCTGGCAATGGTACGACCATTGGACGCGTTGCCGGTTTTGTGGACCGCCTCAAGGAAACCAATGCACAGATCGAGGTTCTCGACACGGTCAACGCTGATTTCGATCAACAAAAAGCACTTGTTGTCAGTCGCGATCTGATCACTCGGTTTGGTGACAAGATACAAGGCGTCTACGCCAATGATGACACGATGGCTCGTGGCTTCATTGATGCCTGGAAAGAAGCAAACCCGTCTGAGCCCACCCCTCCCATCGTCGGCATTAATGGCCAGAAGGATGCGTTTGAATCAATCCGCACCGGCGAGATGCACGCGACTATCGTTCAGTCTCCGATCGAAGATGGCAAGCTTGCGATCGACACGATGGCGGAAATTCTCGATGGCAAGGAAGTCAATATCCGGCTTCCAATCCCGTTGACCGTCGTAACGAAAGAAAACGTAGAGTCCGTAGAACCGGCTTTTTGATACTAAGGACTGGCCCGATATTTTGGGCCAGTCTCTCACCGCATAAGCAACAAATCTTTAAGCAAAAAAGCTCTAGCCTAGCGGCCCGATCCCCGTCAGAACTTTTGCAGCAACCTGCCTGACAGGCGCGATGGTTGGTTTGAGCAGGGCAACGCGGTCATAGCTGTCCGGATTGGCCGCCAGGTTTTCACGCAACGCAGAGCCAAAAGCCATGCGCAGTTCAGTTCCGATGTTGAACTTTGAAACGCGTGTTTCTGAAGCCAGTTTGCGGCGGATGTCAGTTGGAATCCCACTGCCGCCATGCAGAACCAATGGCAAGCGAGTGACTGCTTCAATGGCACGCAATGCTGCAAAATCAATTCCTGCACTCTTTTCCGTTTGAAGATGGACATTGCCGATGGAAATTGCGATCGCATCCGCGCCGCTTTCCCGGTCAAACCGTGCGGCTTCCTCAGGCGTTGTGCCTGCAGATGCCGGGCCGTCAGCATAACCGACATAGCCAACTTCGCCCTCTAGAGAAACGCCCGCAGCATGCGCCTTTTCAGCAATGCTCGCAGTTTTATCAATATTCTCCGACAGTGGCAGTTTCGAACCATCAAACATCACAGACGTAAAACCGCAGTCGATCGCTTCAAAACACTCGTCGCGCTCATAACCATGGTCCAGATGACACACCACTGGAACAGTTGCTTCTTCTGCCAGGTGACGGAACATTTTACCCAGAATCGGAAGCGGCGTATAAGCGCGACAACCAGGCCCGGCCTGAAGAATGACCGGCATTCCGGTTTCTTCCGCAGCTTCTACATAGGCGGTTGCGTCTTCCCAGCCCAGAACCACAAGCCCGGCAATTGCGTATCCGTTCTCCATAGCCGGTTGCAGAACATCGGTAAGCGTCGCGATTGTCATTTGAATTTCGCGATCATGTCCTTGATGCCTGGAATGGTTTCAATCTGATAGGCATGGTCCGGCTGGAAATACTGGACCAGCGAACGCTGAGAAAGACCGCCCAAAATGGTAAAATAATACATCTCATAGCCAGGCCCGGTTACACAGGGGTGATAGCCTTTTTCCAGCGTGATCGTAGACCCGTCCACCAGATGGTACGCATCGCCGACTTTGCCGTCCTCACGTTGAACCAACTGCATGCCAAAGCCATGATTGGGACGGAATCTGAAATTGTAGGTTTCGTCGTGACGGGTCTCATCCGGCAGGCGATCCGTGTCGTGTTTATGTGGCGGGAAACCTGACCAGCCACCTTGGCCAACGGTAAACAATTCGGAGACCAGAAGACGGCCAACCTTGTCATGATATTTGGTGCCAAGAATATGCTTGATCTTGCGATGTGTCTTGGTCTCGTCAGAGCCGTATTGAACCTTGTCGATGTCGGCTGTGCGTACCGCAAATGGATCAAGCACTTTGTCATATCGTGCGCCAGCAATGAACACTTCTGCCGTATCGGTGAGGCATTCAAATGTAGCTTTTGCGCCGCTGGGCACATAGACGCCTTCCGGCTCCCCATCCCAGACATCAACAGTTCGGTTGCCGATAGCATCGTAGGTTTCGCCTTCAACATCTACATTTACGCTGCCGGTGGCAGGTGCAATGCAGGTCTCGTAACCAGGGACTGCATAGCTGAAAGCCTGGCCTTTGGTCAGTTTGACAATGTTGAAATAGTTGAGCGGCACACTGGCGTCGTCAATATCCACGATGGGTTTATTCTGATTGTCAAACGGTGGAATATGCATCGTGGTGGTCCTTGTGATCAGGCATGAACCGGGCTGAGCCCGGAATGGGTTTTGATGAAGCTGTTCAGCTCATCCGGAGTCGGCATGGCAGGGGCGCAGCCGACACGAGAGACAACGATTGCGGCAGCCGCCGAACCGCGCGCAACGCTGTCTTCCACGGATTGTCCATCTGCAAGTGAAGCAATGAAGGCACCAAGAAAGGAATCGCCCGCACCGGTTGGCTTTAAGGCTTCGACACGAAAAATACCTGTGTCAAAAGATTGACCCTTGTAAAAAGTGGTCGATCCAAACTCGCCCTTTTTATAAACGATGATGCGGCCCGGTTCCTGCGCCAGTTTCTGTGCAAGCGGAAAACCGTCGGCCTTACGCCCGGCCATGACGCCAAATTCGTCATCATTGCCAATTATGATATCGCAATATTCCGCAGCCTTGGAATAGACGCTTGCCGCCTCTTCGGCAGATGTCCAGGAATAGGGGCGGTAGTCGACGTCAAAAATTATGGGGACGCCCGCGTCTTTTGCAGCTTGAAATGCTCTCAGCGTTGCATCGCGGGAAGGTTGTGCCGCCAGAACGGTTCCGGTTGTAATCAGGGCGCCGAATGCGCTGAAGTCAATCTGGTCGACATCAGCATCATTCATCTGAAAATCTGCGGCATTGTTGCGGTAGATCACAGATTGATGGTCTTCAATCCGTGTTTCCACCACAGCCAATGATGTGCGCACTTCGCCGCCAACAGAGCGAACGTGGCTGGCATCAATGCCGTATTTGGCCAGTTCATTTACCGCAAGCCGGCCCAGCGCATCATCAGACACGCAGGTGACAAGCGAAGCCTGCCCACCAAGTTTGACGATGGCAACACCGATGTTGGCTGATGAGCCGCCAAGACAGGAGAAAAATTGCGTGGCCTCTTCTGTCTTGGTTCCTGGCGGATCAGCATAGAAATCAATTCCAGCCCGTCCAATGATGACAAATTTGTTTTGCCTGATCTGATTCAGCAAATTCATCACACGCCTTTTCTCTGGCGACCGCGATCGGATTCCCAATCTTCATGAGCCTGCACCACCGATGGATCTTCTGACACAGATGGTGTGCCAACCTCCCACCAGGAATGGCCTTCCTGTGTCCAGCCATCATGGGCGTCTACCTGAATGCAAATCACATAGGTTTTGCTGGAAGCTTTCGCCCGGCCAAACGCTTCGCCCAGTTCCGCAATGGAATGGACAGTTTCGCCTGCTGCACCCATGGATTTGGCATGGGCTTCAAAGTCTACCGCAAATGGCTCGACCGCCAGATTGCAATCCGCAATCAGATTGTTAAATGATTGGTTTCCTGTGTTTTTCTGCAGTTTGTTGATAACGGCAAAACCACCATTGTCACACACCAGAACAATCATTTTCATGCCGGTTAAGACCGACGAGTAGATATCTGAATTGAGCATCAGATAGGATCCATCGCCGGTAAAGACGATTGTATCCTGATCCTTCTGTTTTTCGGCCTGGGCAATACGTGCGCCCCAACCGCCAGCAATCTCGTAACCCATGCAGGAAAAGCCAAACTCCACATCGACAGAGCCAAGGCTCTTCGTGCGCCAGTTTGCTGTCACTTCTGCTGGCAAGCCACCGGCAGCTGCTACAACACGGTCATTTGGATCGCAAAGTTCGTTCACCTTGCCGATAACCTGCGCATAGGAAGCTGGACGATTGTTTCCGGCCTTGTCAGTTGGGTTGATATTGTCATCCACATAGGCATTCCATGCGGTGCGTTCGCTGGCTGCCAGATCACTCCAGCTTTTCTCTGCGCGGTAATCGCCCAAAGCATCATTCAGCAGCGCCAACCCTTTGCGGGCATCGCCAACAACAGGTGTTGAAAGGTGCTTGCTGGCATCGTGTCGGGCTACATTGAGCGACACAATTTTCGCCTCATGCGAAAACACGGTCCACGAACCGGTAGTGAAATCCTGCAATCTTGTGCCGACAGCAAAAACCACATCGGCCTGTTCCGCCAGAGTGTTGGCGGAGTTTGAGCCGGTCACACCAATCGGGCCGCAATTGAGCGCATGGTCAAACAGAAGGTTGGCGCGCCCTGCAATGGTTTCAACCACGGGAATGTTATGCTTTTCTGCCAATGCGGTCAGTTCCGCTTCTGCTCCCGAATATTGAACACCGCCACCGGCGATAATCAGCGGGCGTTTTGCAGATTTGAGCACATCAACGGCGTCAGAAACTTCCCGCTCATCCGGCGTAACCCGGCGCATGCGGTGCGTCTTTTCTGCAAAGAAGGTTTCTGGATAATCATAGGCCCAACCCTGCACATCCTGCGGTAGACCCAGAAAGGCCGGACCGCAATCTGCCGGGTCGATCAATGTATTGATGGCAGCAGGCAAGGATTGCATGATCTGAGCAGGATGCGTGATCCGATCCCAGTAACGCGATACGCATTTAAAAGCATCATTCACCGAGATCGTCGGATTGTTGAAATGCTCCACTTGCTGCAAAACCGGATCGGGCAAGCGCGTAATAAATGTGTCACCACACAGCAGCAGCAAGGGCAATCTGTTTGTATGAGCGATGCCGGCAGCCGTTAAAATGTTGGTGGTGCCTGGACCTGCGGAACTGGTGGCAAACATGAAACGCTGGCGCAGTTTCTGTTTGGCATAGCCAACGGCGGCCATAGCCATGGATTGCTCATTCTGGCCCCGGTAAAGCGGTAATTCTTCGCGGTGCTGATACAGGGCTTCACCAAGGCAAGTGACATTGCCATGGCCAAAAATACCAAAGCCACCGGCGCACAAGCGCACCCGCTCGCCATCAATTTCAACAAATTGATTGGCAAGATATCGAACAATGGCTTGCGCCATGGTTAGTCTGATTGTCTTTGTGGGCGCCGACATCCGTTTTCCCTCGCCTGGTCTTGTTTCCGAATTTTATTGTCAGAAATTGATGCAAAGCGCATTTGGGCGCAAACTGCAATTCGGTTCTTGACGGGCGATCCTAATTAGAGTTTAGCTTTTTTGCAACCGGTTGCAAAAATAATCGATGGAAATGATCTTGGCTATGAGAAATATCGGAATTGGTATCGTTGGTGGCGGCTATATGGGCAAGGCACATTCAGTTGCCATGCAGGCTGTCGGATCTGTTTTTGAAACCAGCTTGAGACCGGTTTGCGAAATGATCTGTACAACGTCTCAGGCTGGCGCAGAGCAAAAGGCGAGGGCGTTCGGTTTTAACCGTGCAACTGCAGACTGGAAGACGCTGGTCAACGATCCGGCCGTGGAGGCAATCGTCATCGCCTCGCCACAGGAAACCCATCGTGAAATCGCGCTGGCAGCCTTTGATCTTGGCAAACCGGTTTTCTGCGAAAAACCGTTAGGGGCCAGCCTGGCCGACAGCCGCCTCATGGTGAAAGCCGCAGAAGAGAGCGGGCTGCCCAATATGGTCGGCTTCAACTACATACGCACGCCCGCTTCGCAATTGGCGCGTAACATTATCGCCTCCGGCGAAATTGGCGCGATCACCTATTTCCGTGGCGAACATACGGAAGACTTTTTCTGTGATCCCGATATGCCCGGAACCTGGCGCACCCAGGGCCGCTCAAACGGGACCATGGGCGATCTGGCGCCGCACATGATCAATGGAGCGCTGGCCTTGGCCGGCCCTATGACAAGCTTGTGTGCCGACATTGAAACCGTCCACAAAACCCGCCCCGCCGCAGATGGAAAAGGCGAGGAGACCGTCACAAACGACGATCATGGCCAGTTCATGTGCCGCTTTGAAAACGGGGCCATGGGGATGCTGTATTTCAGCCGCGTCGCGACCGGGCGAAAAATGGGCTATGCCTATGCAATATTTGGTACAAAGGGTTCGATCCGCTTCGATCAGGAAGATCAGAATGCGTTGTGGCTCTACAAGGGTGATTCTGCATCAGACCGTCAGGGCTTTACCAAAATTCTCACAGGTCCGGAGCATCCAGACTATCTGCCCTTCTGTCAGGGCCCCGGTCATGGCACAGGCTATCAGGACCAGATCATCATCGAAGCCCATGATTTCCTGAAGGCCATTGAAGCCGGTACCAGCATCTGGCCCGACTTCCGCGATGGTATGGAGGTCAACCAAATTATCGAGGCGGCCTGGGCTTCCTCCGACGACCGCCGTTGGGTATCAATAAGCGAATTTTAAGACAACACTTCAGGTATAAAGAAAGAGACTTCAGTGACGATACGAATTGGAAATGCACCCTGTTCATGGGGTGTCGAGTTTGCAGATGATCCGCGTAATCCGGCCTGGCAATCAGTTTTGGACGATTGCAAATCCGCCGGTTACAAAGGCATTGAACTGGGTCCGGTCGGCTTTTTGCCGGAAGATCCGTCGGAATTGGCGGATGCTTTAGGGCAGCGGGAACTGACTTTGATCGGCGGCGTCGTATTCCGCGCCTTTCATGACAAGGACAAATGGGATGATGTGATGGACGGTGCGGTACGCACCTGTAAATCGCTGGTAGCCCATGGCGCAAAGCACCTTGTTTTGATTGATTCCATCTCCCCGCGTCGCGCGCCAACCGCTGGTCGGCCTGCGGAGGCTGAACAAATGGATCAGGCGGAATGGGCTGAGTATGCCTCGCGCTTTGAAACCATTTGCAAAATTGGCACGCAGGAATATGGCCTTGATGTCAGTATCCATCCCCATGCTGGCGGCTTCATGGATTTCGAGCCGGAAGTCGAGCGCCTTCTGCAGGATGTAGACGCTGATCTACTGAAAATCTGCCTCGACACTGGCCACAGCCATTATGCCGGGTTTGATCCCGTCACCTTTATGAAACGTCATATGGATCGCATCACCTATGTGCATTTCAAGGACATTGATCCAAAGGTGAAGGCCAATGTGGTGTCCAACAGGATCAACTTTTACGACGCCTGCGGCCAGGGTATTTTCTGCAATCTGGGAGACGGCGAAACCGATTTTCCGGCCGTCCGGCAATTGCTGCTCGACAGCGGCTATGAAGGCTGGTGCACAGTTGAGCAGGATTGCGATCCTGAGGGCGATACATCACCCATCAACGACGCCATTGCCAACCGCACCTATCTGGAATCCATTTGCTTCAAATGATCAGGGCTTAAGCGGCTTCAATGTGCCGCGTTCAACCACGGAGCACGGAAAAATCCGTGTCTCCATGGCGCGTCCCGGATCATCAACCAGCGAAACAACCAGTTCGATCGAACTTAGAATAATATCAGGCGTTGGCTGGCGTATGGTTGATAGATTATAGGCCGACCAGGCCGACATATGCATGTCATTGAAGCCCAAAAACCCTATATCGCCAGGGATCGACAGCCCGTTATCGCGGGCTGCATCCATGGCTCCCATACAGATCAGATCATCCCCGCAGAATATCGCATCCACCTGTTGGTTTCCCAGCAATTCCAGCATCGCTTCCTGACCGGCATCATAATTGTAGGCCGTCGCATAAACGACGTCTGCAATTTCGATATTTGAAGCTTTCAGCTGGCTGAGGAAACCGCTGGCTCTGTCCTGGGTGGATGTCGCCATTTGCGGTCCACCGAGAAATGCAATCTTCTTGTAACCGTGTCGCATCAGCGTATCTGCGGCCATGCGTCCACAGGCCAGATTATCAATACCAACAACATGCACGGGTGACCCTTGTTCAAATCGGCCAAAGGCATGAACCACTGGCATATTGGCGTTTTTGAAAGCGCGGGAGAATCGGGGTTGCAGCGTTGATGTGGCAACAATTACACCATCCACATTGTATTGCCGCAGCATCTGAACCGAATGTTCCGGATTGGTTTCATTGGTCAGATTGACGAGGAGGGGACGCAGTCCACGCTCCTGAAGCGCGCGTGTGTAGAGATCAAACACTTCCAAAAAAATGGGGTTCTGGAAATTATTTGCCACCAGACCAATAAGTTTGGTGCGGTTTGTTGCCAGACTCCGGGCAATCAGGCTTGGGCTATAGCCCAATTCACGGGAAGCTTTTTCTACCTTTTTGCGGGTCTTTTCAGAGACACTTGCCCCTTCTGTATAGGCACGGGAGACAGCAGAGCGGGAGACGCCTGCGCGCTCAGCCACATCTTTCAGGGTTACGACCATTTTATGCTGCGTCTCTCATTCTGGCTGTTTGCGGTTGCACGCTAATAAGACCAATGTTTTCAGTGGAAAGCAGGAATGTCCAAACATTTTTTTTGCAACCGGTTGCAAAAATCAAAATTCCATGATTACCTAACGGCGGGAGATGCTTATCTGACCCGGTAAGATCTGTTTGAATTTTTTGGGAGGAACCAAAGTGAAACTATTTACAAAACACCTTATGGGCGCAGTTTTTGGCGCAGCCATTGCAATGACAGGATTCGCAACCACCGCGCAGGCGGAAGGCGAAAAATATATTCTGGTCAGCCATGCACCGGATTCCGATAGCTGGTGGAACACCATCAAAAACGGCATCGCACTTGCCGGTGAGCAGATGGGCGTGGAAGTTGAATACCGCAACCCACCAACTGGTGATCTGGCCGATATGGCCCGCATCCTGGAGCAGGCCACGGCATCTGGTCCTGACGGCATCATCACAACGCTGGCTGATTTTGATGTGCTCAGTGGCCCGATCAGAGCGGCTGTTGATCAGGGCATCAACGTCATCATCATGAATTCAGGTACACCTGAGCAAACACGCGAAGTTGGTGCTTTGATGTTTGTTGGTCAGCCTGAATATGATGCAGGTCTTGCTGCCGGTATTCGCGCCAAGGGCGACGGTATTGGCTCATTCGTTTGTGTGAACCACGTGATTTCCAACACTGTTGTGGCAGAACGTTGCCGCGGTTTTGCTGATGGCCTGGGCGTTGATCTTGGCAGCCAGATGATCGATAGCGGACAGGATCCGTCTGAAATCAAAAATCGTGTTCAAGCCTATCTGACAGCCAATCCTGACACAGATGCGGTTCTGACACTTGGACCAACATCTGCTGACCCAACCATTCTTGCTCTGCAGGAAATGGGTCTGGCCGGTGATATCTACTTTGGTACATTCGATCTTGGAACTGAGATCGTGAAAGGCATCAAAGACGGCATCATTCAGTGGGGCATCGATCAGCAGCCATTCCTGCAGGCTTATCTGCCGGTTGTGATCCTCACAAACTATGACCGCTACGGTGTGTTGCCAGGCAACAACATCAACTCCGGTCCCGGCTTCGTCACAAAAGACGCTTTGGCACAAGTTGAAAAGTGGGCTGGCGAATACCGCTAGAATCCCTTTCTTCGGCGGCGCTCCCAGAATTTGGGAGTGCCGCAGTTTTTTCCGTTAAGATTCCAATTAGGGTCGGGCTCAAGGGTCTTGGCCCATATTCATATTAGGGACACAGAAAATGTCAGACGCTGCGCAAGGTGACGAGCGTATTAAGGAAATCTCAGGTTTCCGAAAATCGCTTATCCGGCCCGAATTAGGCGGAATTGTTGGAGCAATCGCCGTCTTTACGTTCTTTATCCTCTTCGCTCACGATAGCGGAATGTTCAACAGTCAAGGCGTGTTGAACTGGTCAATCGTATCCGCGCAATTCATGATTATCGCCGTTGGCGCATGTCTGTTGATGATTGCCGGTGAGTTCGATCTCAGTGTCGGTTCCATGATCGGCTTTGCCGGCATGATGATTGCCATATTCAGTGTTACACTGGGTTGGCCGGTCTGGATGGCAATTCTGGTGACCTTTGTGCTGTGCGTCGCAATTGGCGGACTGAATGGGTACATCGTAGTGCGAACCGGTTTGCCAAGTTTTATTGTCACGCTGGCGTTTCTGTTCATCCTGCGTGGCTTCACCATCTTTCTTCCTCAGACTGTTGAGCGTAAAACCATTATTGGCGGTATTCGCGATGTGGCTGAAGGTGATTGGCTTGCACCGCTATTCGGTGGAAAAATTGGTGGACCATTTTTCCAGTGGATGGGGGAAGCTGGCCTGATTGCTGTTTTCGAACGTGGAAATCGTGCAGGACAGCCGGTTGTAGATGGTATCCCGATGTTGATCGTCTGGGCGCTTGTTCTGGTCGCTTTCGGGCATTTCCTTCTGACCCGTACCCGCTTCGGTAACTGGATTTTCGCTTCAGGTGGCGATGCTCAAGCAGCTCGTTATGTCGGTGTTCCTGTCAACAGGGTGAAAATCCTGATGTTCATGTTCACGGCCTTCTGTGCCACTGTGTTTGCAACCTGTCAGGTCATGGAATTTGGCTCGGCTGGCGCGGATCGCGGTTTGCTGAAAGAGTTTGAGGCGATTATTGCTGTGGTGATCGGTGGCGCATTGCTCACCGGTGGGTACGGCTCGGTTATTGGTGCAGCTCTCGGGGCGCTGATCTTTGGCGTCGTCCAGCAGGGACTGTTCTTTGCCGGTGTTGAAAGTTCACTGTTCCGGGTGTTCCTCGGAGTCATTCTCTTGATGGCGGTGATTTTGAACACCTATATTCGTCGCATGATTACAGGGGAGCGATAAAATGGCTGATCCAATCATTCGAATGAACAACATCGAAAAGCACTTTGGCAGTGTTATTGCACTGGCCGGAGTGACCTTGGAAGTGAATCCCGCCGAATGCCATTGCCTTCTGGGCGATAATGGTGCCGGTAAATCCACTTTCATCAAAACGATGTCCGGTGTTCACAAACCTACCAGCGGCGAGATTTATTTCGAAGGTAAACCTTTGTCCTTCGCCGAGCCTCGGGATGCGATCACAGCTGGCATTGCAACCGTGTATCAAGATCTGGCGATGATCCCGCTCATGTCTGTCAGCCGCAACTTCTTCATGGGCAATGAGCCCACGAAGAAAAAGTTCGGTGTTTCTGTCTTTGATCACGAATATGCCAATGAAGTGACCATGACTGAAATGAAGAAGATGGGCATCAATCTGCGTGGTCCCGATCAGGCGGTGGGAACACTGTCCGGCGGGGAACGCCAGACAGTGGCGATTGCCAGAGCGGTCCATTTTGGTGCAAAGGTTTTGATCCTGGATGAGCCGACATCAGCACTCGGTGTGCGTCAGACATCCAATGTTCTGGCGACCATCGACAAGGTGCGTAAAAGCGGTATTGCCGTTGTCTTCATCACCCACAATGTACGCCATGCAATGGCTGTGGGTGACCGCTTCACAGTACTGAATCGGGGCAAGACATTGGGAACGGCTCTGAAAGGTGAAATCACACCTGAAGAGCTTCAGGACCTGATGGCTGGCGGGCAGGAACTGGCTACCCTTGAAGGTTCTCTGGGCGGCACTGTTTAAGCTCAATTCACATCATTACAAAAAGGCCCGGACCAGATTGGTTCGGGCCTTTTTTGGTTTGTCAGGCAGGTTTTGGGGAGCCGATGGACGTGCCGAAAAGGACCACCATCGTTTCTGTGTCGATACCAAACGCGCGTAATTTCGCCATGCTTCGACCACTATCAAGACCAAGTTACGCCACATCATTCATGATTTGCATGGGCAATTTGAATTTTGCATTGGCTCGTGTGATCAAACAGTGCGTTAATTGAGGCTGACTAAATCTGGAGGTCGGTATTTGACTTCCTAGAAGGAGAGAAAGATGAAAAATATTATCCGCACGGTTGCGATTTGCGTGATGTCTCTCGCATTTGCAACTGCTGTTCAGGCTCAGACCACAGTCAATGTGGCCTATGATGCCGACCCTGTTTCACTGGATCCACATGAGCAGCTTTCCGGAGGCACTCTTCAGCTGTCACACATGGTATTTGATCCATTGGTGCGCTGGACTCAGGATCTGGAATTTGAAGCACGCATTGCCGAAAGCTGGGAGCAGATTGATGCGACCACCACACGGTTCAAGCTGCGTGACGGTGTTAAATTTCATTCCGGCAACGCGTTGACTGCAACTGATGTCAAATGGACATTCGACCGGTTGAAAGAAAGCGATGATTTCAAAGGCATCTTCAGCCTGTTCACCGCCGTTAACATCATTGACGACCTGACCATTGATCTTGTCACATCCGAGCCTTATCCGCTGGTTCTGCACACTGCGACTTACATTTTCCCGATGGACAGCAAGTTCTACTCAGGAACAACAGCAGACGGCAAAGACAAGGCCGAATTGGTGAAACACGGAGACAGCTTTGCTTCGCGTAACGTGTCTGGTACGGGCCCCTTTGTGGTTTCCGAGCGGGAACAAGGCGTAAAGGTTGTTTTTGATCGCTTCGCCGATTACTGGGACACGGCTTCCGAAGGCAATGTGGACAAGATTGTTCTGACCCCGATTAAGGAAGATCCTACCCGGGTAGCAGCACTTCTTGCCGGAGATGTTGATTTCATCGCTCCGGTTCCACCAACTGATCTGAAGCGTGTTGAAGAAAATGCTGGCACAAACCTGATCACTATGCCCGGCACCCGGATCATCACATTCCAGATGAACCAGGATCGCGTTGAAGCGTTCAAAGATGCTCGCGTACGTAAAGCAATCGACTATGCAGTGAACAATGCTGGTATCGTTGATCGCATCATGCGCGGCTTTGGTACTGTTGGTGCACAGGCCAGTCCTGCTGGTTATCTGGGCTACAATGCTGAACTGACCCCACGTTTCGATGTGGAAATGGCTCAGTCCCTGATGAACGAAGCCGGATATGCAGATGGCTTCTCGATCACCATGATGGCCCCAAACAACCGTTATGTGAACGACGACAAGATTGCTCAGGCAGTTGCGTCGATGCTGTCAAAAATCAACATCAAAGTTGACCTGCAAACGATGCCGAAGGCCCAGTACTGGCCAAAATACGACGAGCGGGCAGCTGACATGATGATGATTGGTTGGCATGCAGATACGGAAGATAGTGCGAATTTCCATCAGTTCCTGTCTGCTTGTAAGGATGACGCTACAGGAAATGGTCAGTACAATTCCGGTGCCTATTGCAATGCAGAAGCTGACGCATTGATGAATGCTTCCAACAGCGAAACAGACATGGCGAAGCGTGGGGAAATGCTGCATAAGCTGGAAGGAATTCTGTACGATGAAGCTGCGTTTATTCCGCTGCATTGGCAGAATCTGGCTTGGGGCGCCCGCGAAGGTATCCACGCTGAAAAAATCGTGAACGCACTGAACTTCCCATACTTCGGCGATCTTGTTGTCGATAAGTAAGTTTCAGTTAGTTTGATCATCTTCCGGGGCGAGCCATAATCGCTCGCCCCGGAAAGCCATTTGCAACCACCGCTTTTCACCAGCATTCTTCGCGACGCAATGAAGAGGCAACGACAAGTGGGATAACAGGTTAAGAGAGTATGCTCGCCTACCTCGTGAAACGTGTTTTCCAGGCCGTTGCCGTGATGTTCGTAATCTCACTCATTGGCTTCGCTATTCAGGATAATCTCGGAGATCCGCTGCGCGAATTGCTCGGGCAGTCAGTCTCTGAAGAAGTGCGGCAAGAGCTGCGCGACGAATTGGGCCTGAACGATAGTTTTGTGATTCAATACACCCGTTTTCTTGGCAAAGCGCTCCAGGGCGATTTGGGCACCAGTTATTTTTTCAAGGAACCGGCACTTGATGTCATTTTGAAGAAGCTTCCGGCCACATTGGAATTGGTTCTCGGAGCGACATTTATAATCGTTGGTTTTTCGGTGCCGCTGGGTGTTTATACCGCGATCCGACCCAACACGATCCTCAGCCGTATTATCATGGGCCTGTCAATCATCGGGATTTCAGTGCCAGTCTTTCTGACTGCAATTCTGATGATTTATGTATTTGCTGTTGGCTATGGTTGGTTTCCATCATTCGGCCGTGGTGATTTGGTCCATGTCTTTGGCTATTGGGAAACCAATTTTGCGACGCTTGATGGCTGGTCCCATATTCTCCTGCCATCGCTCGCCTTGGCCTCAATCATGCTGCCCTTGTTCATCCGCCTGATCCGATCGGAGATGATGGAAGTGCTGCAAAGTGAATATGTCAAATACGCCAAAGCCAAAGGGATTTGGCCGTGGCGCATCTATTTTGTTCATGCGCTCAAAAACACACTCTTGCCCGTGATTACTGTTGGCGGTGTTCAGATCGGAACTATGGTGGCCTACACAATTCTCACGGAAACTGTGTTCCAGTGGCCTGGTATGGGGTTCATGTTTCTGGAAGCTGTAAACCGGGTCGATACGCCGCTGATCGTGGCTTACCTGATTGTCGTCGGCTTCATTTTCGTCGTTACGAATACCATCGTTGATCTGATCTATGGGCTGGTGAATCCCATGGTCAACCTTGCAAGGATGGGGGCATGAGCACTTTGGAAACAAGTCCACCGCCCTCACTTTGGGCCCGCATCTGGGACTCCAATATGGGCTACAGCTTCCAGCGCAATCCGGTTGCAGTCGTCTCTCTTATCATATTCGTTGCTGTCGCTCTGATGGCCATTTTTGCACCGCTGGTTGCACCGTTTGATCCATATGATCCGGCACAGATCGACATCATGAACAGCGAGTATCCCCCTATCTGGATTGAGGGTGCCGATCCGAAATTCCTGTTCGGAACCGATGATCAGGGCCGGGATCTATGGTCCACGATCCTGTATGGCACGCGTCTTTCGCTTTTGATTGGATTATGCGCAGTCGCTTTGCAGGCGTTCCTGGGCATCAGCATCGGTCTGATAGCCGGTTATGTTGGCGGTCGGCTGGACAGCCTTTTGATGCGGCTGGCAGATATCCAACTGTCCTTCTCTACCTTGATGGTTGCGATCATCTTCCTGGCTGTCACACAAGCCATGTTCGGGTCAGAGACGTTCAATCAATATGCCATCTATTTCCTGATCGTGGTCATTGGCGTGGCCGAGTGGCCGCAATATGCGCGAACAGTGCGCGCAACAGTGCTCGCAGAGAAGAAAAAAGAATATGTCGATGGCGCCCGGGTGCTGGGGTTTGGCCCGCTGCGCATTATGGTGCGGCACATCCTGCCAAACTCCATGTCACCCATCTTCGTGATTTCTACAGTCCAGGTGGCAAACGCAATTATTTCAGAAGCTTCGCTTTCCTTCCTCGGATTGGGCATGCCGCCAAGCCAACCCTCATTGGGGTCACTGATTTCCTCCGGTTTCGATTATATCTTCTCCGGCAGTTGGTGGATTACCGCAATCCCCGGCGTGGTGCTCGTGGTTCTGGTTCTCGTCATTAATTTGTTGGGGGACTGGATGCGTGATGTTCTGAACCCCAAATCGTTTAAAGGATAAGCGCAATGACATTGCTTTCAGTGCGCGATCTGACAGTTAAATTCGCCACGCGCGATAGTTCGGTGACAGCACTGAATCAGATCAGTTTCGATCTGGCGAAAGGTGAACGTCTTGGGATCGTCGGGGAGTCGGGCGCAGGTAAGTCCATCACCGGATTTTCCTTGATGAATTTGCTCAGTCACCCGGGTTTCATCGACAATGGGACAATTCTGTTCCAGGGCGACGATATCGTTAAAATGTCCGAAGCGCGGATGCGCTCCATACGCGGCAATAAGATGGCGATGATTTTTCAGGATCCCATGGTCACGCTCAATCCGGTGCTTACGATCGGACAACAGATGGTTGAAACCTTGAGGGCCCATCGTAAGCTCAGCCAAAAAGAAGCGGAGCAGATCTCGATTGTCAAATTGCGCGAGGTCTACATTCCCTCGCCTGAAGAGCGCCTGGACCAATACCCGCACGAATTATCCGGAGGGATGCGACAACGCATTGTTATCGCGATCGCACTCTTGCTGGATCCGCAATTGATTATCGCCGATGAACCTACAACAGCGCTTGATGTAACGATCCAGGCCGACATCATGGAACTGCTGTTGGAACTGTGCCAGTCAAACAAGGTTGGGCTGATTTTGATCACCCATGACCTTGGGGTTGTCAGCCAGATGACTGAACGCACATTGGTCATGTATGCGGGCAGGATCATTGAAGCGGGACGCACGCGCGAGATCATCAACGATCCACAACATCCCTATACGCAGGGTTTGATCAACGCGCTGCCACAACAGACCCAACCCGGCAATCCGCTTAAGCAAATTCCGGGCAACATGCCATCGCTGACGGCCATTCCAAACGGATGTGCTTTCAATCCCCGGTGCGAATACGCTTTGGACCACTGCCGCACCACGGTTCCGGAAATCGTGCAATACGCCCATGTTGAAGTCGCTTGTCATGAGGTCAGTCGCCTGCACAGCGACAAATCTGAGGAGCGCAGTGCATGAATGATATGAACCACGCCCAACCTCTGCTGGAACTTAAAAGCCTTGAAAAACGATTTGAGCTGGATCGTGGTTTTCTTGAAACCATCAAGTTCCGAAGCGGGAAGATCGTTCGCGAACGCCGCGAGGTTCATGCAGTTAACAATATCTCGCTGAATGTGGAACGTGGCGAAGCGCTGTGTGTGGTGGGAGAAAGTGGCTGTGGAAAGTCAACGGTTGCCCGTTTGATCGCTGGTCTCCTGACACCAAGTGGTGGCGAAATCCATTACGAAGGGGAGCGTATCGACAATCGCTCCCGCCATGCGATGATGCCCCTGCGCAAGAAGATGCAGATGATTTTTCAAAATCCCTATGCATCACTCAATCCGCGGATGACCATTCAGCAGGCGCTTGAAGAACCTGTGCGCTACCACAATCCGGAAATGTCCAAAAGTGATGTGGTGGAAAAGGTTGCGACAGTCATGCGCTCGGTCGGCGTCGATCCCAGTTGGGCGAAACGCTATCCGCATGAATTCTCAGGCGGACAGCGCCAACGCATTGCGATTGCCCGCGCCTTAACTGTCGACCCTGAGTTCATTATTGCCGATGAACCAATTTCTGCGCTGGACGTCTCCATTCAGGCTCAGGTTCTCAACCTGATGCTGGAGGCCAAAAACCAGCGCGGGCTGACCTACCTGTTCATCACCCATGATTTGAGCGTGGTTCAGCACTTTGGCACACGAGTTGCTGTTCTCTATCTCGGGTCCGTCTGTGAATTGGCTGATACCGCTACGCTGTTTGAGAACCCCAAACACCCCTACACCAAAGCTCTATTGTCGGCTGTGCCTCAGCTGAAAGATGATCATCCGAACCACATCCGGCTCAAGGGCGAAATTCCAACGCCGATTAATTTGCCGCAAGGGTGCCCATTTGAAAGCCGTTGTGCATATGCCAATGATCGTTGTAGGGTTGAACAGCCTAGACCGCTGCAACAAACTGATGGTTCCATTGTGGCCTGTCATGCGGTTGAAGAAGATCGGTTGGAAAGCTGAATCCCGTAATTCGCTGAACGGACTACAAAATTGGACATAGCCTGGCTGAAAGATTTTGAAGCGTTGGTCGCTCAAAGAAATTTTTCCCGTGCGGCCGAAGAGCGTAATGTCAGCCAACCAGCTTTTTCCCGCCGTATCCGTGCATTGGAAGAGGACGTTGGTGTCAAGCTGATTGACCGCCAGACACTACCTCTGTCGTTGACCTCTGCCGGTGAAGTCTTTCTGCCGCAGGCGCGCAGCATGTTGCGGACCTACCATGAGACATTAGAACGCTGTCAGACGGTTGATGCAGCTGCTGAACATGTCATCCGGTTTGCCACATCCCAGTCGCTCTATATGACTCATTACAAGACCCACATCGCGCCACTGGTTGAAGAGGGAGGTTTGGACATTGATCTGAACTCCACGAGTTGGTCTGCAGATCAATTCGTAACCGCATTGCAACAGCGCTATTGCGATGTGATTTTGACTTATTGGCATCCCGCGATGGATTTTCTGGCGCCCCTTGAGGTCGGAAAGTGTGACTATTTGATCTTGTCACGGGATGATTTTTTACCTGTGTCCAAAACAGATGCATCAGGTCCGATACACAGTTTTGAAAAAAACGATAAGAAACCTGTTTCCCTGCTGTCCTATGGTACCGCTTCTGCGCTGCGGGCTGTTCTGGACTTCACGCTTCGACAGAATATTGATGGTCCCAAAATCCTGGTGGTTAACCAGAACGCATTGGCGATATCTGTAAAGGCGATGATCATGGAAGGTTTTGGAATGGGCTGGCTGCCACGGGAAATGTGCAAGAACGAACTATCGAGCGGGCAGCTCCAGATCGTTGGTGACGAGAACTATATCAGCCAGTTGGAAGTGCGCCTGTATCGCGCCCGGGAAAACACAAAGCCAACTTTGAACAGGCTTTGGGACGAAATGAAAGCGATGTTGGAAACTGGCGAAACTGGCGCAAGTCAGCTTCAGAAACAATAGAGAATGGATTTTGCCTGGACGACAGCCAAACTGGCAATTGTCACAAATTCCGGGTCTCAACGGAATGAAGACCACTGATAGACTTTAATTCCTGAAATGCCCGGATGCCCCAAATGCCAGCCTCACGCCCAAGGCCTGACGATTTTGTGCCACCAAAGGGGGCTCCCAATGCCCGGCTGTTGCCGTTCACTTGAATCATACCGGCATTAATACGCAGAGCTGCCTCATTGGCCATGTGCGCATCGCTGGTCTGGATATAGGCCGCTAGCCCATAGGCGGAATGATTGGCTTTCAGGACCGCATCATCCAGATCTCGAAATGGCATGATGGCCAGAACCGGGCCAAAAACTTCTTCACGCGCAACATCCATTTCCTGTGTGACATCAACCAGTACCGTTGGCCGGACAAAGTAGCCATGGTTCAAACCATCAGGTCTGCCGAGTCCGCCGGAGACGCATCTGGCACCTTGCTCAATGGCTTTTTCGATAGAGTTTTGAACCCGTACAAACTGCGCCTGGTTGATCAACGGTCCCATATGCGGGCCTGGTTTATGTGGCGCGTCGACACGGTAAGTATCTGCCATTTCGGCGGCCAGAGTTACAACATCATCGTAAATGCCGGCCTCTACCAGCATCAGTGAGGCTGCATTACAAGATTGGCCGGCATTTCGGAAACAATGGGCAACACCTTGCCGGACAGCAGTCGTGATGTCGCAATCGGCAAACAAAAGGTTGGGCGATTTTCCACCAAGTTCCAGGGTTAGCCGGCGAAAACCCACAGAAGCTGCTGCTGCCACCGATTGTCCGGCGCGCGTCGAACCGGTGAAAGAAATGGCCGAGACCCGTTCATTGGCCGTCAACAATTCTCCGCTTTCCGCTCCCCCGATCAGAAAATTGAAAACGCCCGGGGGCAGCCCCGTGGCCTCCATACATTGCGCAAATAAGCGTCCGGTCAGTGGCGTCAGCTCGGATGGTTTCAAAACCATGGTACAGCCAGCCATCAGCGCAGCGCCAACCTTCAGCGCAATCTGGTTGAGCGGCCAGTTCCATGGCGTAATCAGTGCTGCAACACCAATTGGCTCATAGCGCACACGATGCACGGGGTCATCAGCAATGGGCGTATCGATCTCACCCTGCATAGTCATTGCTTCTACAAAACCGTGCAGGTGCGCAAGCGATGCTTCCACCTGATGGGCTTTGCAGAAATCAATCGGTGCACCCATTTCCTCGGAAATGATGTGAGCAAACTGATCCCGTCGGTCTTCGATTTCGCCAATCAGCCGGTGAAGATAGCTCAACCGTTCCGATACCGATGTCTCCAGCCACCCCCGCGCCAGCGCAGAATGAGCGGCCTCAACCGCCTTGGTAACATCCTTAGCGCTGGCAAGTGGAACGCGGCAGCGCACAATTTCCGTCTCCGGATCAAGCAGTTGAAGTGTTTTCGCGGCTTCAGGGGTAACCCAGCAGCCATCCACATAATGGTGAAAGTCGAGGTTCATCACGTGGGCTTAGAGGTTTAGGGGCAGGGGAGAAAGCAAATAAATGTGATGAACTCATTAACAGGTCGAAAGCTTATGAGCGGTCAAAGCAAATTGCGCGCGGAGGCCTCCCGGCGATAGTCGCTGACAGCATCTGCAAATTTTGAAAGGTCCCATTCCAACAGGCGCATCTGGCCACTGCGGTCAGCAAACTCCTGAATGAGCACATCACCTCCTGCCATATGAGTCAGCATGTCTTGTGCGGCCACACTGGAGAGCGTGCAGGGTGATGTGTCCAGACACCCGTCCTCAGCGCTCCAGACCGTCTCTCCCTGCCGTTCGACACGCAATCCGTTTTCGCTATAGCGAACGCCGCGTTCAAAGCCGAGTTCGATTTGTGTCTGCTTGTCCTGCGTGTATGCGAACACAAAGCTGGCCATAAATAACGGACGCGGTGAGAACACTTCGACGTAACGCAAGTAGCACCGCTGTCGCAGTTCTCCCGCCTCCATACGTTCATCACACACACTGTCCCACAGACCGAAAGAAGCATAGTGCTTTGCTACCCAGTCGGAGGCGGTGTCATTTCCTGACCGGTCCTGCGCTGAAACCTGAAAAGGGGTTACAAGAGCAACCGCCAGAAGCAATGTTTTGAGCATATCTGTTCTCCCATGTGTGGCAGAACATAGAACCGCAATAGAAGCCTGCACATCAAACAAACTCTTGTCACGTCACCGTGATCGTGTGGGCTTTCATCCGATGATGGGTGGGCCTATAAACGAGTGTTGTGAATCGCACGTGGCGACGAATTTTCAGAAAAGCTCTTTCCAATGACCACGGTAGAACCTTCCAATTCAAAGGCCGCAATGTGGATGGCTGGCTGGCTGACAGCCATGCTGACCATGGCTGTCGCGGGACGTGAGGCGGTCAGCCAGATCGGTGCATTTCAGGTCATGGAGCTGCGCGCCATAATTGGCATGTTTTTGCTTTACCCGCTGGTGCGTATCAATGGGGGCTTTGCAGGGATGAAGACCGCGCATCCCTGGCGTCATATCTGGCGCAACACAGTGCATTATGGAGCGCAATTCGGATGGTTGGTTGCCATCACGATGATCCCTTTGGCTCAGGTCATTTCAATTGAATTCACCATGCCAATCTGGACAGCTCTTCTGGCTGTTTTCTTTCTCGGCGAGAAAATGAACAGCTGGAAAATTGCCGCTGTGGTGCTCGGGTTGGTCGGCGTCTGGATCATTGTCAGGCCAAGTGCTGATGGTGTGGAGCCTGGCCAGCTGATCTCGCTGATCGCAGCTGTCGGGTTCAGCATCTCGGTGATTTTTGTCAAAGCCCTGACACGCACCGAAAGTGTTGTTCGCATCATCTTCTGGATGCTGGTGATCCAGGGTGTTATCGGCTTTATACCAGCGTTGATTTTCTGGCAGCCCATACCCAATAACCTTTGGGGCTGGATTCTTCTGGTTACGATCTGCGGGACATTTTCCCATTATTGCATGGCGCGCGCGATGACTTTTGCCGATGCCACGATTGTGGTGCCCATGGACTTCCTGCGCGTACCTTTGACAGCCCTGGTGGGCTGGCTGGTATATAGTGAAGCGATTGATTTCTACACAGTTGTTGGCGCAGCCTTGATCCTGTCCGGCAATTTGCTGAATCTCAGGAAATCTGCACCGCCGGTGAAAAAGCAAACGCACTTTGAAGAGCCGACCAAGACATGACAGACATCCAGATAAGACCGGCAAGCCAGAACGAATTTGCAATCGCAATCAACTGGGCGGCTGACGAGGGTTGGAATCCTGGATTGGATGATTTGGCCACCTTCCACCAGACCGATCCGGACGGGTTTTTGATGGGGTGGAAAAATGACAAGCCGGTGTCCTGCATTTCAGTCGTACGCTATGGAAAAACACATGGCTTTCTGGGCTTCTACATTGTCCATCCCGATTGGCGCGGTTCCGGTGTTGGAATGGACACTTGGAACGCTGGTATGGCGCATCTGAAAGACCGCATTGTCGGGCTTGATGGTGTGGTTGAGCAGCAACAGAATTATGCTAGGAGCGGGTTTCAGTTTGCTGGAACAAATATTCGCTTCACTGGCATGCCAGAGCGCAATCTCCCTCACTTGGAACATTCAGACATCCGGCCTGTCGAAGACATCAACAAGCTTGATATACTCAACTACCAGAAACCGTTTTTCCCGGCAGATCGTGATGACTTCATTGCACGCTGGGTGCTCCCGGCAGTTGTTGGTGCAAACCCGCATTCACGCCAAAGCCGAGCGGCCTTTGTGGGCGACAAACTAACCGGTTTCGGGACGATCCGCGCATGCCGAAACGGCTACAAAATAGGCCCACTTTTTGCTGATGACGACCGGATAGGGGCCGCACTCTTCCGCTCATTATGCATGACCACGCCGAACGATGCGGAAGTTTCGCTTGATGTGCCTGAGGGCAATCAGGCCGCGATGGACTTGGCGCGCAGTTCCGGGCTGCAGCCGGTTTTTCAAACGGCACGCATGTGGAAGGGCGACAAGCCGGATCCGCAGACCCATCGCACCTTCGGATTGTCGACCTTTGAACTTGGTTGAACCTTGAGCAGGCCCTAGCTGAGCGCCGCCGTTTGGTTTGCAAAGCCAACTGAGATGGACAAAGAACCCTCATTCACAAGCCATTTGCGCAAGGTAAAGGTGCGGCCACCTTTTGCATGCATTGGGTCGTTCTCGGTCAGTGACTTTGCATCTTCCAGTGAGGCTGCACGATAGATGATCATTCCGCCGCCACTCATTTGCTCTCCGCTGGTATCAGACAAAGGGCCGGCCATAAACAGCTTGCCTTCTGATTCCATCTGTTTTTGGTAGGCAAGGTGCTCAGGCAAAATTTCAAGCATTTGTGGTGGTGCCATGGCTGGCGTTGATTCAACAATGTAAAGTTCAAACGCCAATGAACCCCGCGCCCGAGCGGTTTCCCGATATTCTGACCACAATGGCATATTCAACACTCCTCAAATCCTGTTTTCCCAACTGGGTATGTCAGCCAGCATACAGAGTTTTTTGAAAAACAAAATATCGATATTAATTGACGTTTCGAAATAAATGTGGGTATTTTCTAGAAAATTTGGCGCAGATCGAACAGCCAACTTTGCCTCAATCGGGTAAAGCCTGTTTTCACAGTGAAACCACGCGCCTTTCGCTACAAGGACAGCCATGCATGAATGCTAATGCGCCTCAGGGACAGGATCTGGAACAAGCGCGGACACACGCGCAGGAAGATGTGCGCGATCTGCGATCCAAAATCAGCCATTTGGGTGAAGACGAAATCGGGTTGATGTTGACCCGTGCGCGGTCTCACTATGCATGGCAGGACAAACCTGTAACCGATGAACAGCTGAAACAGATTTACGACATTACAAAAATGGGATCGACCAGCATGAATTGCTGTCCAGCTCGTTTTGTCTTCGTAAGATCCGCTGAAGGCAAAGAACGTTTGGCAAAGGCGCTAAAGCCGACCAACGTGCCAAAAGTCATGAAGGCGCCGGTCACCGCGATCATCGCTTTCGACAAGGAATTCTGGACCGAACTGCCACGACTGTTTCCCCATGAAGATCGCCGGGGTCACTTCCGTGACAAGGAAAAGCATTCATTTGACACCGCGTTCCGCAATTCGACGCTTCAGGGCGGCTACTTCATGATGGCTGCAAGAGCCATTGGTCTGGACACCGGGCCAATCTCGGGTTTTTCCAATGAGATCGTGGACGCAGAGTTTTTTGCAGGCACAACAGTCGTCTCGAACTTCCTGTGTAATCTGGGTTACGCAGACGAGTCAGCTTTGTTCCAGCGTTTGCCACGTTTTGACTTCGGGGATGTCTGCGAATTCGCCTGATGAATAGGAACGTGTCAACTGGGAGGTGATACGACAATGCAATCAAAAACCACAGTAAAACTGCGCGCTTCGGCCGTCAGTCCATCTCATTCATTGTCAAACATCTCCGTGCGGGATGTACGTTTTGCAATTGATGAGCCAGTGGAACGTGGCGGCACAAATCTTGGCCCGACACCCACAGATACCGCATTAAGCGCCCTGGTTGGCTGTACCAATGTAATTGGACACAAATGTGCTGATGTCTTGGGCGTCGACATAGGCCATCTGACGATTTCTGCAGTTTGCGATTTTGACCGGTTGGGCGTTACTTTGCAGCAGGAAGTTGATGTCCCATTCGTCAAAATACTTCTGACTGTGGAATCCGATGGTCCAGCCACGCAATCAGAACTGGATCTTGTTTCAGCGGAGGTTGGGAAATATTGCCCTTTGGCCAAATTGTTCCGGCAGTCTGGAACAATTATTGAAGAAAACTGGAAGTCAACACACAGCTGATCTTGAAATAAAGCTCAGCACACTTTGGAGGAAGCACAATGAGTACAATGACTTTACGCCGTGCCATGATGTCGGCGGTTGTGTCTGCAGGTCTGTTTGCCGGACTGCATGCGCAATCTGCAAGTGCAACAGAAACCATCAACATGATTGCAATTGATGGGTATCCAGATCGATCCATGTGGGTCAAGGAATTCTCCGGATTCTTTATTCCACGGGTGAATGAAGAGCTGGCCGCCACAGGCAATTACAAGATTGAGTGGCAGGAAGCTTATGGCGGCACAATCGTCAAGCCACGCGGTGTGCTGGAAGGCATCAAGCTTGGTCTTGGTGACATCGGTATCGTGACCACCATTTTCCACAATTCTGCACTGCCAAGTCAGGGTATTTCAGCGGTTACGCCATTTGTCTCCGCCGATGCCCGTGTGGTCGCAAAAGCGGTTGATGAGATCGCTAAAGAATTTCCGCAGATGGCCGCTGAGCTGGATGCAGAGAACCAAATATATCTGGCAACCGGTGTGGTGCTTGATACCTATCAGATCTTCTCAAAGACCCCAATCAACGCATTGTCCGATTTGGGTGGCATGAAAGTAGCTGGCGCTGGCTATAATCTGCGGTATCTGGAAGGCATTGAAGGTGCTGCCGGTGTGCGCGGTGGTCTGCCGAATTTCTACAACATGATTCAAACCGGTGTTGTTGATGCTGCCATGCTGTGGCCGGAAGCTGCAAAAACATTCAAGATTGCTGAAGTTGCGCCTTACATGCTGAAAGCCGACCTTGGTGCTGTGAATTCCAAAACCGTTACAGTCAACAAAGACGTTTGGAACAAGCTGCCTGACGAAGTTAAGACAGCTCTGCAGAAAGTAGCCGTGGAATACCGCGACCATGTTGCCGGTGTTGCTATGGACCGTGCTGCTGAATCACTTGATGCCTATAAGGCTGGCGGTGGCGCAGTCGTCGAAATGTCTGCTGAAGCTCGTGCAGCCTGGGCAAACTCCATGCCGAACATTGCTGTGGATTGGGCCCAGAAGCTCGATACAGCAGGCGCGCCCGGTTCCGACATGCTGAAAGCCTATATGGCGAAGCTGAAGGATGCTGGCCAAGTGCCAATCCGTGACTGGGCAGCAGAATTGACAAACTAATATCATTTGAAACGGCGGAGCAGAAAATCATGTCTAACAATGCGCTTCGCCGTTTCTACAGTGCGTCTGTCTCGGTAGCGACAATTGCCAATATGGTGGGTACGGGCATTATTTTTGTTCTCGTCGCCATCCTGAATGCTGATGTTGTTGCACGAGGCGTTTTCCACGACCCAATTCGCGGCGTGGTGGAAATGGTCATTTTCTCACTGGCCTTGATCGTCTTCATGCAATTGCCGGATGTGGTGCGCAGCAACAGGCTGACCCGGTCAGATGGCATGCTGCTGATGCTCTTTGAGTCCCGGCCTGAGGCAGCCCGAATTCTGACCCGTGTCATTGATCTTGTCGCCGGAATTTTCATGGCGCTGATCGCATGGACCATGTGGCCCGAATTCATCGAGTCCTTCGAGACCTGTCATTTCTTCACAGCCCCGGAATTTGGACCAGAGCCGACAGGCGAATTTCTGGCCGACATGTCAGCGGCATTCGGACGCTGTGAATATTCCGGAACACCAGGCATTTTCACTGCGCCCTGGTGGCCGATTAAACTCGCAATTTGTTTTAGCGTTACGCTGTGCACGATCATCTTCTTTATGAAGGCGTTGATTGGAAGCAAGGGTGATGATCTGTTTAGTATTGGAGATCGCCCGGCATGACGAACCCAACCCATCTGGCGGATCAATATGTCTCCCGTTGAAATCGGCTCACTTTCAGTTCTGGCTATTGTCGTGCTCGTCTATATGGGCGTGTATATTCCGGTTGCGCTCGGGTTGGTGTCGTTTGTCTCCATCTGGCTGATCAGCGGAAAATCCATTCTGGCTTTCAACTTCCTGAAAATTGCCGTTGGTGATGGTGTCGCAGAATATGAGTTTGCCACCATTCCGCTGTTCACCGTCATGGGGCTTTTGGTGTCTCGAGCAGGTTTGGGGACCGATATTTACACGGTTATGAACCGCGGCTTCAGGCGCATAACCGGCGGTATTGGCATGGCCACGGTGGGCGCAAATGCTGTGTTTGCCGCCGTCACCGGATCGTCAATTGCTTCAGCCTCTGTCTTCACGAAGATTTCCGTCCCCGAAATGCTGAGACTGAATTATAATCCGCGTTTCGCTGTGGGTGTTGTTGCCGGGTCATCCGTACTTGGCATGATCATCCCGCCAAGCGCGATGCTGATCATCTACTCGTTTGTTGCTGAGCAATCGGTTGGCGAAATGTTCATTGCGGGCATTATTCCAGGCCTAATTCTGACCGCAGCCTATATTGCCGGTATTTTGGCAGCCGGGCGTTTTTGGCCCAAATTTCTGGGTGTCGGGGCAGGTGTTACAGAAGATATTCCTCTGAGCACCTATGAATTGCTGGAAAAAACGGTTCCTATTGTCAGCCTGATCGTCATCGTGTTGGGCGGTATCTATACTGGGTGGTTGACGCCTGTTGAAGCCGGTGCTGCCGGCGCTCTGGTGGCGCTGTTGATTGCTGTAGTCCGCCGCAGAATGACATGGAAATCCCTTTGGGCAACGGCCATCGAAACAGGTCACATCACAGCTTCCATTCTGTTCCTGATTACAATGGCATCACTCTACAGCCGCATGCTTGGCTATGCTGGTCTACCAAATGAGCTCGACCATCTGCTGCAGACTTATGATCTGGGCTTTGCCGAAATCATGATCATCTATGTGATCCTGATGCTCTTTTTGGGCACTTTGCTGGATACAGCTTCCATTATCCTGATCGTGGTTCCACTGTTCATCACCTTGATGGAAACCATGGGGCTGAGCCTCATCTGGTTTGGCATCGTAACGGTGATTGGCGCAGAAATCGGTCTGCTGACACCACCTTTGGGTATTTCCTGCTTTGTGATCAAAGCCACACTAAACAATCCAAAGATCAGTCTGAAAGATGTGTTCATGGGGGCGTTCCCCTTCGCAGTTATCATGCTGTTGGTGCTCATCCTTCTCATCCGTTATCCGATCCTCTCAACCGGATTGCTCGGCTGATCAAAACTTCAGATACGAGGGCTAAAAAATGCGTACAGTTTCAAAAGACAACATCACACAGGCGTTTCTGGATTATTGCAGTGACGATACGGAGCCGCGGGTGCGCTTCGTATTGGAAAAGTTGGTCAGCCATCTGCATGATTTTGTGCGCGAGACGAACCTCACTCACGCCGAGTGGCGCAAAGGGCTGGAACTGCTTGAAAAAACCGGTGACATGACCGATCCGGAACGCAATGAATTCGTTCTTCTGTCCGACGTGCTCGGCTTGTCTTCTTTGGTTGATATGGTCAATTCACCAGATGAAGGCACACCTTCCAGTGTGCTTGGGCCGTTCCATATTCTGGGCGCACCAAATCTACCTGTCGGTGGTGACATGAAACAGGACAATGACGGTGCGGCCGTTATTGTGAAAGGCCATGTGCGCAGCCCGGATGGCGCGCCGATCAAGGGCGCCGAAATCGAGATATGGCAAACCGCCGACAATGGCCTGTATTCCAATCAGGATAACAAACAAACAGAGTATAATTTGCGCGGGCACATTATGGTCGGCGATGATGGATTGTATCAGTTCTCCACAATTCGGCCTGCACCTTACACGGTTCCAGGTGATGGTCCGGTTGGTGAATTGCTGCGTGCAACAGGGCGTCACCCATGGCGTCCGTCTCACCTGCATTTCATCATCACGGCCCCAGACTACCGTAGTCTTGTGACAGAAGTTTTCCCAAGCGATGACGAATATCTGGATGAAGACGCTGTGTTCGGTGTGCGCGAGCAGCTTGTGATGAAATATGTTGAACAAAATGATGTGACTGCCATCCCTGATGGGATGGAGATCGCTGAGCGACTACAGGCACCATTCTTCACGGTTGATTTTGACTTTGTGCTGGCCAGAGAAGCGTAAACAGGCCCGCTCATTTCTGTCGGTTGGACGGCTTAGTAGTTGTCCAACTGATCTTTGAGAAAATCGCCGGTGTTGACGTAATGGCTGACCAGCAATTGTGCGGCCAGATCAGCATCGCGTGCCAGCACAGCATCGCAAATGGCGCCATGTTCGGCGGTTACATCTCGTGTGGGATAGGCCTGTATGCCGGATAATTGGCGGTAGCGGATGTTCTGATCATAGAGTTGGTCACAGAATTTCATCAGCATGGTGGAATCGCAAGCAGAGATCAGAGTCACATGAAAGTGCTTGTGGCGCACTTCCCATTCCGCATTGGCAACGAAATGATCATCCGCCGCCGATCGCGGAACACGAGATAGCCGATAGGCCGCCAGCACAACCTGCTCTTCCCAACTTGCATTGCCATGGGCAATGGACTCGCGCAAAGCGCGTTCTTCAAGCCAGCAACGGGTTTTCAGCAACTCGTCAAATTCTTTCGCGCTGACAGTTGCCACACGAAAGCCGCGTTGATCAATGCGTTCTACGAAATGATCTGAGGTCAAAAGGCTCAACGCCTCGCGAATCGGGCTCGTGCCGACATCGTAGAGCTGCCGTAATTCTTCAATCTTGAGCTTCTGTCCAGGGATCAAAACACCGGCAATGATATCAGCCCTCAACCTGGCATAGGCGCGGCTGGTCATGGAAGCCCGGCCTGATGTCTCCTTGTCTGACATATCAGACAGACCAAAATCGTCGACTGATTCAGGCATCATAAGCTCGGTGTCTTCCTGTTTCATCAAAAGTCCAATCTTCAGTGGAAAACATGCATTTCCAAGCCTGACGATGTGTATTCAGAACCTTTAGTCTATCCTGTTTACCAAGTCCCTGTCTTCATAACGTAGCCCAAAATCAAATTAATCGTACCTTGGAAAACCGGGGTGTTGGAAATAATATCGATTTTTTTAACGATGGTAAATTTTATGATCTGCAGTTAAGTGAACTTAGTCCGGCATCAATTAATTCATATTTTTAAAAAACATACAATAAATTCAATTGATTATAGTGTTTTTGCCGCGCCTGTTGTGATTTCCTCGCACAAAAAATTCATTGGTTTTAATGAAGAATAATATTGATATTTCTTATTAAAAATATAAAATATAGACAAGTTGGGTTTGGTTCCTGTTTTTGCAGGCGTAAATAAACACCCTTTCACGATAGCTTTGGAGAGACAACATGCGCGAAAACCATTTTGAAGAGGATAAATGGTGGGTCAGCCCATATAATTTCGTACCCGAAGTGCGTGATGCCATGGACTTGCCCCCAAAGGTAGAAATCCATGACGCGACACTGCGTGATGGAGAGCAGACACCTGGTGTTGTTTTTTCCGTTGATGACAAAATTGCGATTGCGCAAAAGCTTTCCGAAGTTGGTGTTGAACGCATTGAAGCTGGTATGCCCGCTGTTTCCCCGCAGGATGCCGAGGCCATCAAGCAGATTTCAAAATTGGGCCTAAACTCCCGGATTTTCACGTTTGCGCGTGCAATGAAAAAAGACATCGACATGGCGCTGGAATGCGGCGCGCAAGGCGTCATCATCGAAGTGCCAATCGGCTATCCCAAGCTGAAAACCCAGTTTGGCTGGACCTGGCAGGATGTTCTGGCGCGCAGCGCGCCGGTCATCAATTATGCCCGTGAAAATGGTCTCTATGCTGTGTTTTTCCCTTATGACACAACCCGTGCCCGCGCGGATGATCTTGAGAATTTGTGCAAGGGCATCATGGCTGAATCCCCACCCGATTCCATTGGCATCGTTGATACAATGGGCTGCGCGACACCCGAAGCCATCAAATATATGGTGCGTTGGGTCAAGCGTATGACCGGCCTTCCGATCGAGATCCATACACATAATGATTTCGGCATGGGTGTTGCCACTGAACTGGCAGCGGTGACCGCTGGTGCCGAAGTTGTACATTCCTGCGGAAACGGCTTGGGTGAGCGCACCGGTAACGCGGCCTTGGAGGAGCTTATGCTCGGTCTTGACCTGCTTTATGGTTATGACACTGGCTACAAGCTGGATAAATTGCCTGAACTCGGAGAGTTGCTGTCGCGTTTGGCTAATGTGCCGATTGCCCGCAACAAGCCAATTTTGGGGTCTGGAAACTTCACTCGCGAATCCGGCATCGGCATCAATTATGTGATGCATGATCCGCTGGTTATGTTTGGAACGCATCCAGCGCTCACGGGCCGGGCAGGCGAAGTGGTGCTTGGCAAGAAAAGCGGCAAAGCTTCCATTGCTTACAAGCTGGAAGATTTGGGTCTGGGTGAATCAGATGAGGCTGAAACAGCCGAAATGCTCGATCACGTCAAACAGGCCGGTATCAAAAAACGCGACATTCTGAGCGATGATGAGTTCAAGGCCATCGTCGAAGCGATCCGCTCCCGCAAGGCAGCTTAATCAAAAATCAGATATGGCTCTGGCATCGTAACTCACGCTTGCTAGGGCCTCAAAGTCTCTCATGTCAAAACCTGGAATCACGCTCTATCATTCGCTGACCTCAGTCTGCTCTCAAAAAGTGCGGCTGACTTTCGCAGAGTTGGACCTTGGTTTTAAAAGCCGGGTCATGGACCTGAAAAAGGGCGACCAGTTTGCCCCTGACTATCTGAATTTGAACCCCAACGCTGTTGTCCCAACATTGATCGATGGCACCGATGTGGTTTTGCAATCCAATGCCATCATGCAGTATTTATGCGCGCACAACCCTGCGCATCCACTCAGTGCCGCGACGGCCAATTGTAAGGCTCTATGCTCTGAATGGTTTGAACGCGCTGACCGGTTTCACGTTGCAATCCACGCAATTACTTATGTCAGTGTAAATCGCGAAAAGTTGTTGGGCTTGTCGCCAGAGCAACGAGAGCAACGCTACCAAAACATCCCGGACCCCGTCCGCTCCGCCAAGCTGCGTCAGATTGTAGACGATGGATTCGAGTCCGCTCCGGTTCTGGCTGCACTGGAAACATTCAATGATATTTTGCCAATGCTACAAACGGCAACCCGGAGCCACAGATGGTTGACGGGCGACAGTGCGACGCTGGCTGATTTCGCGATATTTCCGTTTGTGCATCGGCTGCATCTGTTGGGATTTGACCAATTATGGGAAGAGGGAAGCCTGTCCCGCTGGCATGGCGACATGATTCAGCGCCCCAGCTTTCAAACTGCAATCGGGGCGGTTGTTCCCGCCAGCGCCATCGACAATTTTGCGGCTTCGGGAAAAGCCGCCTGGCCACAGCTTGGCGCGCGTTTCAACTGAACAGAATCTCCTGTCACGAAAGCTTGTCCTGACGCGAACAGCCGTGTCGTTGCCAGTTTGTTTTGTTTTCCAAAGCTGCTGTCACCCTAAGGTTGTTTTTCATCCTCAGAAAGCACTGTCTATTGGTCCCAAAACATCTCCGCCATTTGGTGATGTGTTCGTTGGGATTCCAGGCCAGACCCCTTGGAATATCTCGTTTTGTGTCGCTCGATAAATCCAACATAAGTAAAAACTGAACGTTTCAACTCTGCTTTCAAATTTCGTTTCAAAAATTCCAAAGCGCCTTGAATTTATGGAGTATGCGAAATTACGGTTGCATGATCAGATTCCTGTGCTGTTTACAAAATTGCTTTTAAAATGGCTGAAAACTGCGGGTATTTCTGATTGAATATGAATACGGCTTGACAAGCAGTGCGAAAAAAGCGGTATATTTGTTTCCAAAGCGCTTTGAATTTTTCAAATGATGAGTGCTCGGACAAGATTTTCATGTTATGCATGTTTTTTCTGGGAGGAAAATTTATGAAGAAAATACTCTACTCAACAGCCATGGCTTTGGTGCTCGCTGCTGGTTCCGCACAAGCGCAGACTGCGCTCATGTTCGAGCCGGGCTCCGGTGATTTTAACTGGGACAGCTACGAAGCGCTGAAGTCCACACAACTGAACGGCGAGCAGGTCACGGTGTTTGGTCCGTGGCTCGGACCCGATCAAAAAGTGGTTGAAAGCGTGTTGGCCTATTTCGGCGCAGCAACAGGTGCTGACGTCAAATATGTTGGTTCCGATAGTTTCGAGCAGCAGATCATGATTGATGCCGAAGCCGGCTCTGCACCAAATGTTGCCGTATTCCCTCAGCCAGGCCTTGCGGCAGATATGGCTGCACGCGGATTTCTGTCGCCTCTGGCAAGCGGTACCGGTGACTGGATTCGTGAAAACTACGCGGCTGGACAGTCTTGGGTCGATCTTGGCACCTATGCAAATGCAAGCGGTGAAGATGAACTCTTCGGCTTCTTCTACAAAGTTGATGTAAAATCGCTGGTTTGGTATTCGCCTGAAAACTTTGAAGATGCTGGTTACGAAATTCCAACAAGCATGGAAGATCTGAAGGCTTTGTCAGAGCAGATCGTGGCCGATGGCGGAACGCCATGGTGTATCGGTCTGGGATCAGGCGGCGCAACCGGCTGGCCGGCCACCGACTGGGTTGAAGACATGATGCTGCGTACGCAGACACCTGACGTTTATGACCAATGGGTGACAAACGAGATTCCGTTCACAGACGAACGTGTTGTCGCTGCTATTGATGAGTTTGGTGCATTTGCACGCAACAATGATTTTGTTGCCGGTGGTGCTGGAGCGGTTGCTTCAACAGACTTCCGCGATAGTCCCAAAGGCCTCTTCTCATCGCCTCCTCAGTGTTACATGCATCGTCAGGCTTCTTTCATCCCGGCTTTCTTCCCTGAAGGAACAAGTGTTGGTGAAGATGCGGACTTCTTCTACTTCCCAGCCTATTCCGGCAAGGATCTTGGAAATCCGGTTCTTGGTGCGGGTACACTTTGGGCTATTACAAGCGACAGCCCGGGTTCTCAGGCCCTGGTCGAATTCCTGAAATCGCCGATCGCACACGAATTGTGGATGGCACAGTCAGGTTTCCTGACACCGCATAAAGGTGTCGACACTGGAATTTATGCTGACGATACACAACGCGCACTTGGAGATGTTCTCCTGGGGGCGACAACCTTCCGTTTTGACGGATCCGATCTGATGCCAGGTGGTGTTGGAGCTGGTGCGTTCTGGACTGGAATGGTGGACTATGCAGGTGGCAAGCCTGCGGCAGAAGTTGCCGCAGAAATCCAGGCCTCCTGGGACTCGCTGAAATAATCAGCAGGCCGTAACGGCTATTGAGGAACCCGGCCCAAGCTGCCGGGTTCCCACCCATACTTAAATGACATCGGGGAGGGGACTATGCATCCTGCATTCCAGGGGTTGCTGACGATTATCATCGGCGTTGGCGGTTGTGTCGGCTATTACTATTTTTCCAACCAGTTTTTGGACAAGGTTCTGTTCCCTGCCAAAGGGGCGAATATTGGACGGAACATCAATCGGGCCAATATGGTTCGACCGTGGCTGTTTCTGTTTCCAGCTCTTTTGGCGCTTGGGCTGTATTTGGCCTATCCCGTTGTTGAGACATTGCGCATGTCCTTGTCCGAGCGTCTGCCGGGCGGTGGCTCTCAGTTTGTCGGGCTCGATAATTACGGGCAGATGATGAGCGAGCCGAAGTTCTGGGAGGCCTTGCAGAATAATTTCTTCTGGCTTCTGGTCGTACCGGCGATGTCGACGGCCTTTGGCCTGTTGGCGGCGCAACTGACCGACCGCATTTCCTGGGGCAACATTGCCAAATCCCTGATTTTCATGCCCATGGCCATCTCCTTCGTTGGTGCTGCCGTGATCTGGAAACTGGTCTATGACACCCGCCCTGTGGATCAGGAGCAGATCGGCGTTCTGAACGCACTGTATCTCTGGTTTGGTGGAGCGGAGCCCAATACCTGGTTGACCATGCCGTTCTGGAACAATTTTTTCCTGATGGCAGTCCTGATCTGGATTCAAACCGGATTTGCCATGGTTATCCTCTCAGCCGCATTGCGCGGCATCCCTGAAGAAACCATTGAGGCTGCCATTCTGGATGGGGCCAACCCGTTCCAGGTCTTCTTCAAGATCAAGGCACCCCAGATCATGGGAACCATTGTTGTGGTCTGGACGACCATTACCATCGTGGTTTTGAAGGTCTTCGACATCGTGTTCGCCATGACCAACGGTCAGTGGGAGACACAGGTTCTGGCCAACTACATGTATGACAAATTGTTCCGCGCCAATGATTGGGGCGTCGGCTCTGCCAGCGCCATGGTGATCATGCTTCTGGTGACACCGATCCTGGTCTGGAATGTCTACAACGCCCGCAAAGAAATGCGCTGAGGGAGACGACAATGGATAATATTGCAGGAACAAAATCCAGTCTCACCTGGGCTGTGCACATCTCGGTGGCCTTGCTGGTTGCATTGTGGCTTTTCCCAACACTTGGGCTTCTGGTTTCGTCATTCAGAACGTCTGACCAGATTGCCACAAGCGGCTGGTGGAAAGCAGGCTTTCCCTCAGAACAGAACCTGACGCTGCGAACAGGAGACCCTGATACGCAGGTGCAGGATGGAGATGTCTTTGTTATTGAAGGCAATCTGTTCGGTGAACCGGGCGCTGCCGAAATTTCGGTTTTTGGCATCTCTTCTCGCGAAATCAGCACTTACAATGCAGGGGATACCGCTGAGCTGAGAAACGGTTCGACAGTAACCGTGCAGAGCAATGGCGACTATCGTCAGGAAAGTGCAGAAGAGCTGACCGGCAGCCGTGGCAGTCGAATTTTTGTGACGGCGACAACGCCGCCTGAATTCACCCTGAGAAACTATCAGAATGTTCTGTTCGATCCGTCAAACAGGGAGGGTATGGCAAAGGCGTTTTTCAACACGCTGACGGTGACAATTCCGGCTACCATTATACCCATACTGGTTGCCGCCTTTGCCGCCTATGCCTTGGCATGGATGGATTTTCCAGGTCGCGCTCTGCTGATTGCCGTCGTGGTTGGCTTGCTGGTCGTACCCTTGCAACTGGCGCTGATACCGCTTCTCAAATTTCACAATGAAATTGGTATTGGAAAGGGGTATCTGGGTGCATGGATGGCCCATACCGGCTTCGGACTCCCGTTGGCGATTTATCTGTTACGAAATTACATGGTCGGACTGCCTCGGGACATCATTGAAAATGCCAAGGTAGACGGCGCAACGGATTTCCAGATTTTCGTAAAAATCATCTTGCCGCTCAGTTTCCCGGCTTTGGCTTCCTTTGCCATCTTCCAGTTCCTTTGGACATGGAATGATCTGTTGGTGGCTCTGGTGTTCCTGATCGACTCAACCGGCGAAACGACCGTGATGACCAAGCAGATTGTTGAATTGCTCGGCACACGTGGCGGTAATTGGGAAATTCTGGCGACATCTGCCTTCGTCTCAATTGCGGTGCCTTTGTTGGTGTTCTTTGCCATGCAGAAATATCTCGTGCGCGGCCTGTTGGCCGGGTCGGTAAAGTAGGGCTCACAATTATGAACGCTATGGTCAATTTGGTGCCCAATCAGCTCCCGGCTGTTGATAAGGACTGGTGGCGCGGTGCGGTGGTCTATCAGATCTATCCGCGCAGCTTCCAGGACAGCAATGGCGATGGCATCGGCGATTTGCTGGGCATCTTGCAACGTCTGCCCTACATCGCCTCGTTGGGTGTCGATGCCATCTGGATATCGCCATTCTTCACCTCACCCATGAAGGATTTTGGCTACGACGTCAGTGACTACTGCGATGTTGATCCGCTGTTTGGATCACTGGCAGATTTTGACGCCGTGGTTGATGAAGCGCACAGGCTGGGCGTTCGGGTCATGATCGATCTGGTTCTCAGCCATGCGTCAGATCAGCATCCATGGTTCGTGGAAAGCCGTGCTGATCGGACCAACCCCAAAGCTGACTGGTTTGTGTGGGCTGAACCGCAGCCGGACGGCACGCCGCCAAACAATTGGTTGTCGATTTTTGGCGGCTCGGCCTGGCATTGGGATGCACGCCGCGAGCAATATTATCTGCATAATTTTCTGATATCTCAGCCGGATTTGAACTTCCACAATGCTGATGTTCAGGACGCACTTCTGGATGTGACCCGCTTCTGGCTGGAGCGTAAGGTGGACGGCTTTCGTCTGGACACAATCAATTTCTACTTCGCCGACAAAGAATTGCGCTCGAACCCGCCTTTGCCGCCGGAACAACGCAATTCCAACATTGCACCATCTGTAAATCCCTATAATCACCAGGAACATATCTATTCCAAGAACCAGCCGGAAAATCTGGCATTTCTGGAACGCTTCCGCGCCGTTCTGGATGAATACCCGTCCACGACCTCGCTGGGTGAAGTGGGTGATGCGCAATTGGGGCTCGATATACTGGGTCAGTATACCAGCGGCGATGATCATGTTCACATGTGCTACGCCTTTGAATTTCTGGCGCAGGAGAGACTGACAGCTGCTCGCATAGCCGAGGTGTTTGCCAAGCTTGATGACGTGGCAAAAGATGGCTGGGCCTGCTGGGCATTTTCCAATCACGACGTGAAGCGTCACAGCTCGCGCTGGGACTTGCCGCCGGCAGCACTGCGTCTCTACGCAACCATGATGATGTGTCTGCGCGGATCGGTGTGTCTTTATCAGGGAGAGGAATTGGGCTTTCCGGAAGCCGATGTCGCCTTTGAAGATTTGCAGGATCCCTATGGCATTGAGTTCTGGCCTGAATATAAAGGGCGGGACGGGTGCAGGACACCGATGACCTGGGACAAATCCAATTTGAATGCAGGCGCATCAGAAGGCAAAACCTGGCTGCCAGTTGCCTCCGCACATCTGGCACTTTGTGTGGAGCGACAAGAAGAAGATCCGACATCATTGCTGCATCACTACCGCAAGGCCATCGCCTTTCGTCAGGCGCATCTTTCTCTGACCAAGGGAGCAGATAATGGCGTCCACTGCGAAGGCGATATTGTCTATTTCGTTCGCAGTTTTGGCGGCGAGCAGATGTTCTGTGCATTCAACCTGAGTGACTCGCCATCAGCGCTGGACATGCCATCGGGCAAATGGCTTCAGACCGGCGCAGAGCTTGGCAGCGCCAATGTATCGGTAGATGGGAAATTACATTTGGGGCCGTGGCAACCATGTCTGGCACTCAAGACAAAAGCATAAACGGGGAGAGAACATATGGCCGACCTGAAACTGATAGACGTTGCAAAGACATATGGTGGGACTGTTGAAGTCCTGAAACACATCGATCTTGATATCAAAACCGGCGAATTGATTGTTTTTGTCGGCCCATCGGGTTGCGGCAAATCCACCCTGTTGCGGATGATCGCCGGGCTGGAGAAAATCAGTGGTGGCGAATTCTACATTGACGGTGAGTTGATGAATGACGTGCCGCCCGCCCAGCGCGGCATTGCCATGGTGTTCCAGTCTTATGCGCTGTATCCGCATATGACGGTTCGCGACAACATGTCCTTTGCCCTGAAACTGGCCAAGAAATCTCCCGAAGAAATCAAAGCTGCGGTGGATAAGGCTGCTGATACGCTGCAATTGACAGAGTATCTGGACCGGCTGCCCAAAGCCTTGTCTGGCGGTCAGCGCCAGCGTGTTGCCATTGGCCGCTCAATAGTGCGCGATCCAAAGGTCTACCTGTTTGATGAGCCGCTCTCCAATCTGGATGCTGCACTGCGGGTGGCCACACGCATCGAGATTGCGCAGTTGAAGGAATCCATGCCCAATTCCACAATGGTCTACGTGACCCACGATCAGGTGGAGGCGATGACTCTCGCCACCCGCATCGTGGTCCTGGCCAATAAGGGCATTGCACAAGTGGGCAGCCCGCTTGATCTTTATGAACGCCCTGAAAATGAATTTGTGGCCCAGTTTATCGGGTCTCCGGCCATGAATCTTTTTGCTGGTGAGGTTGTCTCCACTGGCGAAAAAACCGGCGTCAAACTGTCGGAAGGCAAAGGCACCATCATGGCGGATATTCCGACCCAGGCCACTGATATAGGGCTGAAGGTCAATGTCGGAATCAGGCCGGAAGACATGGCACTCACCGATGGTGAGAATTATGCCTTTGAAGCCAAGGTGGAAATCAGCGAAGCGCTTGGCGAAGTGACACAGGTCTATTTTGCAAAGACCGATCCCTCGCATGATCCGGTCATAGCAAAACTCCCTGGCATTCACCGCAATGTGCGTGGCAACCTGTTGCGCATGACCGCCGACCCATCAAAGCTGCACATCTTCAGCGATGGCAAGTCATTGCTGTATCGGTGATTTTGGGGCTTTGCAGCCTGTGACAAGGACTTAGCCGGAAAACGGCTAAGTCCTTATGGATTGCTGCTGCTAATGCGCATTGTGTAGGATTAGCGCCGGACTGACTTCCCAGACTTGTTGAGCGTCAGAGAGTTGCCGCAAATTTGGCAATCGCCTGCTGGTAGGCCGAAGATGCATTCCATTCTTTCAGCACTCTGAAATTGTGGGTTCCCTTGCCAAATGGCTGGCCAGCGCGCCATCCGTGAGCGCGCAGGTAGTTCGCTGTTGACGCCATCACATCTGGAACCGACCGGATGAGATCCCGCCGCCCATCGCGATCAAAATCCACGCCAAATTTTATGTAGTTCTTGGCCATGAACTGGGTTTGACCAATCTCGCCATGACGCGCGCCGCGCATCTGCTTTTTGTCTATCCAGCCCTTGTCGATAATCACCAGTGCAGCCATCAGATTGGGTTTGAAAAAGCCGGACCGTCGACAGTCATGGGTGAGCGAGGCCAGTGATGTGACAATGTCATGCTTTCCGGTAAAGCCGCCAAAGCCTGTTTCCATGCCCCAGATGGTGACAAGCACTTCTTTTTGCACGCCATATTTTTTCTCAACCTGGTTCAGCAGCCTTGCATAGCTTTTCAACCGTTTGCGTGTTGGGCTCAGCAGGCCCTTGGTTTTCTTGGCATAGAAGCTTGGAAAATTTGTTTTCGCACGCTTGAAGCTGCGGTTGACGCTGCGGTCATACTTGATGACCCCCGGCGAATACTGAGTGGCAGCCAAAGCCGCCAGACCGCGCCGCCCGATACCAGCAGCCTTTGCTTCCTTGGTGAAATCACGTTTGAAAGCGTCAAATCCTGATCCGTTATTGCTGCATTTAGCTGCCATGGCGGAGCCGGAGACAAGCGCAAATGTAACTGCGCCAACGATAATTCCAAAATTTCTGCGCATACAAGCCTCGTTAAAACATTGATCCGATTGTCGGATTTTACAATTAAACGCATCAGCATCAAAGATGCGCTAGTTCGCTTTCGGGCAAAAGAGGGCCAAAATCCGGCATTTCTGTGTTTAACAGCTCGCTATTGCGAATTGGTAAAGCAGGTTGATGCGGCGGGCGAGAGTAGTTCTGTCATCGCCGCGCCAGCTTTTGCTTAAATTCCCGCCCAGATTGTCTTGATTTCTGGCCAGGCTTCCCTACCCACTTGGAGGGATCGTTCAGCCGCTGCGGATGGAATGAGGTCATCAATCGCGGTTTTGTAGCTTGGCCGTGCCTGGTTGGCGCGCAGCCATGGATCAATCGCAGGGTAGCGCTCAGTCCACAGGCCGGACAGGCTAAGTCGATCCAGACGGTCCACATAGGCGATAACCGCAATATCTGACAGGCCATATTGACCGGCGGTCAGCCAGTCTGCGCTCTCCAGTAAAGCGGACATATCATCGAACATGCGCTTGAGCGTGAAAAGGGCACCTGCAACGTAAGGTGAGTTCACCCCATTGGTATAAAGATCAATGCGCTTTGATCGGATTTGCGGGTTCGGGAATTTCGCAATACGCGCTCTCACCTGTTCAGGCGTGCTGTCACGCAACTGGTTTTGGCGCATCAATGTTGCAAATGTTATGGAATTGATAGCGGCATGAATATCAATCGCCCGTGTTAGCCACAAATGCATTGCGGCCTGATCTTTGGGGGCTGTCGGGGCCAATGGATTGTGATCGGACAGTTGATCCAGATATTCGGCGATCACACTGGATTCTCGTAAAACGATATCGCCATCAACCAATGTCGGAACGACACCTTCCGGGTTTAGCTTCATGTATTCGGCATTGGATTGCTCACCCTTGGCAAGATCAAGATGCACGCTTTCCCACGCCAATTCTTTTTCTGCCAGCGTAACGCGTACCTTTTGCGAACAGACACTATTATTATTGTGATAAAGTTTCATTGCTAGGTCCTCCATTTGCAATCTGTGCCGTGCCTAGCACAATTGACATTTGGGGAAAAGCCACGATACGATACAAGTGTACCGCCAAGCAGGTCACTCATGGTCAGGGGAACATGGGGAGGAAACAGATGCTGCGGTACAATGGAGGAGAAAAATGTTGCAAAATCCGGTCGTGAAAATTGCTTTGGCTGTTGCCATCAGCGCCGCATCCATTTCTGCTGTTTCGGCGCAGAAACTGAAAGTATCCAGCTTTCTGCCACCCAACCACACATTCCACAAAATGCTAAAATTGTGGTCAGATGAAATGAGCGAAAAATCCAATGGCGAAATGTCTTTGGAAGTCTTTACATCGGGCCAGCTTGGCCCACCTCCGCGCCAGTTTGAATTGGTTGCCGCAGGTGCTGCTGATCTGTCGATCATCCTGCACGGCGCAACGCCTGGTCGCTTTCCAATGACAGAACTGGCTGGGTTGCCGCTCAGCTATCCCTCTGCTGGTGATTTGAGCGCCATCACATCGCGGCGCCTGACAGAGCTTGCGCCAGAATATCTGGCGGAAGAACATGCCGGCACCAAGATTATGTGGATGGCCGTCACACCGCCTTTGAAAATCCACTCGGCAAAAGCCGATCTGAGCAAACTGGAAAACATCAAGGGTCAACGTATTCGCTATGCTGGTGCCATCTGGCAGCAGGTTGTCGAGAAACTTGAAGCTGTTCCGTTGAGAATTCCACCGGCGCAGTCTGCCGACAGCATTTCAAAAGGTGTCGCTGATGCAGCTTCATTCCCATTTGAAGCAACAAAAGCGTTCGATATGGCGCCCATCATCAAATATTCTCTGGAGCCAGGCATCGCCTCGGCAACCTTTGCAGTGGTGATGAACGAAAACACCTACAACAGCCTCAGCCCTGAAATGAAAAAGATCATTGACGACACCACCGGTCCTGATCGGGGCGAAGCATTTGGCAAAATGTGGGATTATGGCGAAGCCGAAGCGCGTCAATATATGGCAGATGGTGGCGTGAGCATTGTTCAATTGTCGGACGCTGAGCGGGCCACACTGGAAAGCGTTGTTGCACCAATCAGCGACAGCTTCATCGGTGCTGTGAATGAGTCCGGAAAACCCGGCAGTGACTTTGTAGCAGCCTACACAAAATAGAAATGAAGCAAGGCCGGGTATTCATGAATTGGATGTCCGGCTTTTGCCTTGACCCTTGCCATCGGCGTTCGCGCCCTGGCTGCAAGCAGGGATAGCCATATGCCGCATAACGGCCAAGTTCGGCGAATTTTGCATTCCATTTTCGAACTGCAATTGAAGCTGTCAATGCTTGCCTTAGTCGCGATGATGATCATCATCGTCGCAGATGTTTTCATGAGATACACTTTTAACGCGCCGATCCCCGGGACGTATGATCTTGTTGGCATATTGCTTGCCATTATGGTCTTTTTCGGTCTGGCAAAAGTGATTTCCGACCGTGCGGAAATCACCATCGATATTGTGGACAATCTCGTGCCGCCAGCTGTCGTGCGTCTGCTGATGATGATTGCAAGTCTCATTGCATTGGGCATTCTCCTTTTCATTTTCTGGTCAATGATTGGCCCGATGATCAGCGCCCAACGTTATGGTGACCGTTCGCTTGAACTCAACCTGCCGGTCTGGCTGACCTGGGCCTTATCTCTGGTGGGTTTGGCAGGGGCGATCCTGGCTGCTTTTATGGCTGTATTTCCGTCAGGAAAATCAGAAGTTTCTGACGAGCGGGGCACGGACATATGAGCATGCCAATCATGGGTCTGCTGTCCATAGCTGTGCTTTTCGGCCTGTTACTGTTGCGTCAGCCTGTCTGGCTGGCATTGGCGCTATGCGGTATTATTGGCAATGCACTTTTGTCCAATGTGAGCGTGGCAAAACTGGTAACCGGCACCAATGCCTTCGACATTGCCTCAGGATATGGTCTGTCGGTCATACCGCTTTTCATTCTGATGGGTGAAATAGCCTCAAAATCAAGATTGTCTGCTGACCTATTCAAGGCTGCACGCATTGTCCTTTCAGGTATGCGTGGCGGGCTTTCTGTCGCTACCATCGGGGCTTCAGGTGCTTTTGGTGCCATTTGTGGCTCGTCTATTGCTACCGCCGCTACGATGACCCGTATCGCAATGCCGGAAATGCGCCGTGCTGGCTATGAGGAAGGCTTTGCGGCCTCTTCTGTGGCAACAGGCGGCACACTGGGAATTCTTATTCCGCCGTCAATAATCCTCGTTATCTACGGATCGATTGCGGAAGTCTCCGTACCCAAATTATTTGCAGCATCGCTCATCCCCGGATTGGTGTTGCTGGTCCTGTACTCGGCCATTGCCATGATCATTGCGGCAAGGTCTCCGGAAAAAGCCCCTCTGGACGCATCCGCAAGTTTGACGGAGCGCCTGAAGGCACTGCGTGAGCCATGGCAGTTTATCATTCTCTTCACTGCAACAATTGGCGGAATCTATCTGGGAGTATTCAGCCCCAACGAGGCTGCGGCTGTCGGTGCCTTCGGCGCAATTGTACTTGGCTTTGCCACAGGCAATCTGACAATGATCCGATTGACGGAAGCAGTGCGTGCATCGGTCATCACGTCCTGCGTCCTCTTTCTCATTGTGATCGGAGCAACCATCTTTGCAAACTTTGTCGTACAGACAAGACTGCCGGAATTGCTGCTGTCCTCGGCCCAGGAATTTGGACTTGGCCCCTTTGCAGTGGTCTCCATCATCATCCTGCTTTACATTGTGATGGGCTGTTTTTTGGAGGGGATCGGCATGATGCTGATCACGGTTCCGGTCTTCCTGCCAATCATAATTGGTTACGGCTATGATCCTATCTGGTTTGGCGTGCTGGTCGTGGTTGTTGTTGAGCTGGGCCTGATAACGCCGCCCGTTGGCATGAATCTGTTTATCATTCAGGCGCAAATACCCGGGACAAATATTGCGACCCTTTACCGGGGCATTGTCCCTTTTCTGATCGCGCCGCTGATCCTCATTCTGATGCTATTCCTGCTTCCTCAGCTAACGCTTTGGTTGCCATCCATTCTTTATTGAGCAGGACCCGATGCACTCAAAAACAGCCCTTATTTTCGATCAAAAGGCAGACTGGTATGCCCGCGAACTTGGCGAACTGTGTCAGGATTATCAGTTTGTTGCAGCTTCCACGCACGAAGAGGCTGTGTCGCGCGCTGCAAATGCGGACATACTGATCGGCCTTGCGCCCTACATTAAACCGGAACTGATTGCCGCCATGCCAAATCTGGAATGGGTGCAGGCGCTGACCACAGGTGTTGATAATCTATTGGCCATGGCCGCGCTGTCCAAAGATGTGGTGGTCACGAATTGCAATGGCTTCCACGGCCCCCAAATGTCGGAACTGACGCTGCTGTTGATGTTGTCGCTGGCGCGCGATTTTCCAACCATGCTGGAAAATCAGAAATCAGCATCCTGGCAAAGATGGCCGCAGCCACTGCTGGCTGGAAAAACCGCTTGTCTTGTTGGCTTAGGTGCCATTGCAGAAACATTGGCAAAGCGCTGCCTGGCGATGGAAATGCGCGTGACCGGCGTTTCCAATGGGCGCGCGGAACTTGAAGGTTTCGACCGGATTTACAAGCGGTCTGACATTGAAAGCGCCGCCAGTGACGCGGATTTCCTCATCGTGATTGTGCCTTACTCTGAAGAAACACATAATATCGTCAACGCCAAAACCCTCAGCGTCATGAAACAGTCAGCATTCCTGATCAACATTTCTCGCGGCGGCTGCGTCGATGAAGAAGCATTGGTTGATGCTTTGGACGCGGGCAGCATTGCCGGAGCCGGCATGGACGTGTTTGCAACTGAGCCGCTTCCGAAAGACAGCCCGCTTTGGCATCATCCCAAAATCATTATCACGCCTCATATCGGCGGAATGGCTGATATTTATCATCAACAGGCTCTGCCGCTTGTCGCTGAAAATCTCAACAAATACGCACATTCCGGGGTTGATGGTTTGACCGGAAAATTTGACCGCTGAATTTTTGAAAAATCTGTAAGGATCTCTCCCATGAAAATGCGCTCTCCCATCACCGATGCAGAACTACAGCGCCGCTGGAAGGCTGTTGCCACGGCTATGGAGTCAGACGGTATCGATGCCTTGGTTATGCAAAACACCAGCGATTGGGTTGGTGGTTATGTGCGCTGGTTCAGCGACATTCCGGCAGGCAATGGCTATCCCAGAACTCTTGTCTTTTACCGTGATCAGCCGATGACCATTATCGAAATGGGCCCGTTTGATACAGTGCGGGATCTTGGTGGAACAGATGATATCCATCGTGGCGTTGGCCGCATGGTCCATACGCCATCCTTTACCTCAATTGGCTACACCAACAGATATGATGCTGAATTGCTGGTGAAAGAATTCCAGACTACCAAACCAGCAAAAATCGGATGGCTGACACCCGACACACTGCCTTATTCGCTGGTGGATGCGGTGCAGAAAATGCCGGACGCACCCCAGCAGGTCGATGCTACGGATTTGGTTGATACGATCAAAGCCATCAAAAGCCCGGAAGAAATAGAACTCATCATCCAGACTGCAGATCTGCAGGACAAGGTGTTCGCCGAAGTATGCGATTTCTTGCGTCCGGGCCTGCAGGATATCGATGTTGCCAATCATGCACAGGCTGTGGCCCACAGGCTTGGCAGTGATCAGGGAATTTTCCTTGGCACATCTTCACCGCCGGGGAGTTCATCGCGATTTGCAAGCCGGCCGCTTCAAGCCCGTACAATTAAAAAGGGCGATCATTTCTCGCTGCTGATCGAGATTAATGGGCCGGGCGGCGTTTATCTGGAAATCGCCCGCACCATGGTGCTTGGCACGCCAAGTGACCATCTGCTGCAATCATTTGAACACATGAAGAAGGCGCAGGACTACACGCTTTCCCTGATGAAACCCGGCGCCAGCCCTGCTGAAATTGCAGCGGCGCATGATGCCTGGATGATAGATCATGGTCTGCCGCCCGAGACACGCCTTTACGCGCATGGTCAGGGCGTTGATATGGTGGAACGCCCGATGATCCGGAAGGATGAAACCATGCCATTGGCTGCCAATATGTGCTTTGCGGTTCATCCCGGGTTTGATGATGGCGAAGTCTTTGCAGTGATCTGTGATAATTACATGATCGAAGAAGGTGGTGTGGGCGCATGTCTGCACAAGACTGACAAGAAGATTTTCCAGCTCTGATCGGCACGCGCAACAAAAGCTACAGATTTCATAAAGGAAGCACAAATGGACCAGTCACCGGGACACCGTAAGATAGCTCTGGAAGAGCATTTCATGATGCCTGAGTTTGTCGACTATTGGTCCAAAACGGCGATCAATATCAGTCCCGGATTGTTCGGCAAGGTGCGGAATACACTGGAAGATTTTGGTGAATTGCGGCTCACAGGTATGGAGCGAAACAACATTGAAAAGGCTGTTCTGTCGCTTGCAGGCCCAGGTGTTCAGGCAGAGACGAACACTGCCACCGCGGTGAAAATGGCAAAGATCTGTAACGAGTATCTGGCAGAACAGATCAGCACGCAACCAGATCGCTATGCCGGTTTCGCACATCTGGCCCTTCAGGACCCGCTTGCGGCAGCAGATGAGCTGGAACGCTGCGTCAAGCAGCTTGGCTTCTGCGGCGCCATGATCAATGGCCAGACCAACGGGGCCTACCTGGATGATGATCGCTTTTCAGTTGTCTGGGAACGGGCATCTGATCTCGATGTCCCGATCTACATCCACCCCAACAATCCGGCGGATGTCCCTTATATGTACAACAATCATCCAGAGCTGTTTGGCCCGGTTTGGTCATGGACAGTGGAAACCGGCAATCACGCATTGCGGATTTTGTTCAGCGGGGTGTTTGACCGCTATCCGAAGACCAAACTCATTTTGGGACACATGGGTGAAACCCTACCTTACCAGCTTTGGCGTTTTGACAGCCGTTGGCTGATTAGCAATCGCGGCGACATGACCCTGGACATGAAGCCGTCTGACTATTTCAAGCGCAATATTTACGCGACCACTGCAGGTGTCTGTTCAGATGAACCGCTGCGTTGTGCCATGGACGCCATGGGCCCCGAACGTGTGATGTTTTCGGTCGACTACCCATTTGAGAAGATAGACGAGGCTGGCGCGTGGATAGACCGCGCACGTCTGTCCGATGAGGAACGCACCATGGTGTGTTACCAGAACGCCAAGACATTGCTGCGTCTATAGGCTTGCAAACAGGACGTCATGCGGACTTCTTGATGAAGGTTCCTGCGTTCAATTCCTTGATGGCCTGTTGCAATTCCTGGCGTGTGTTCATGACGATTGGGCCATGCCAGGCAACCGGCTCCTGAATGGGTGTCCCCGACACCAGCAGAAAGCGGATGCCCTCATCGCCTGCCTGGACTGTGATTTCATCACCGGTCCCAAACAGCACCAAAGATCGGTTGCCGCTCTGGTCCCGGATCAGCAATTCTTCGCCATTGGCTTCTTTCTCGGTCAAAACCCCAATGGGCTTTGAAGCATCGCGAAAGGTGCCTGAGCCTTCAAAAATATAGGCAAATGCCTTTTGATAAGTACTGACGGGCAAGGTACGTTTTTTCCCGGCGGGTACAAAAACATCCAGATAGCGTGGGTCGGCAGCAATCCCATCAACCGGGCCTTTGCGATCCCAGAACTCGCCGCAGATGACTTTGACTTCTGTGCCATCATCTTCCTGCAAAAGTGGAATTTCGCTGGCATTCACGTCCTGATAGCGCGGGTCTGTCATCTTTAGATCACGGGGTAAATTCGCCCACAGCTGAAAGCCATGCATCTGCCCCTTTGCGTCACCTTCCGGCATTTCCTGATGCAGGATGCCACTGCCTGCTGTCATCCATTGGACATCACCAGCACCCAGAGCGCCTTTGTTGCCGAGACTGTCAGCATGTTCCACTGAGCCTGAAAGCACATAGGTGATTGTCTCAATGCCCCGATGCGGATGCCAGGGGAACCCGCGTTCAAAATCTTGCGGCCTGTCATTGCGAAAATCGTCAAATAGCAGAAACGGGTCTGCCATATCCGGATCACCAAATCCAAATGCACGATGCAGCTTAACGCCAGCCCCTTCCATTGTGGGTTGGGCTTGCAAAATTTGGTTGACCGGGCGGACGGACATAACAGTGCTCCTGTATTGTTCACTAATTTAGTTTGACACAAATCATCCAGGAAGTGTCGTGAACAGTGTGTCTTGTGGCGCTGTACAGAGCGAATTGCCCTTGGCCAAGGGGTTTCTCGTGGAATTTAAAATGTATAAAATTTTATTAAATTTTTATATATTAGTATTAATTTTTTATTATAAATATACGAAACTGTTGATTGCAAATTAGGAATAGAAGATAAGTTTAGACATAAGAAGTGTGGGCGGAAGTGAATTGAATAAAGACAAAAAATAGAATTTTATTTTTAAAAATGCTCCAGATTTTGAGTAGATAATTCGGAATTAGAAAAACTAAAGTTGCCACCATTCGCCCATGGTGGCATCGGTTGGGCAAGTTTCTTGCATTTTTAATGAAGGTTGCAATCGTTCGCCCCGAGAGCTGCTTCCATTTTTGAGGCTTGCCCAACTGCTTGCCCAACTGCCTGCCTGGCGAATTGCCTCTTATAGGGTGCTGAGAGCGATCTCATCGATCCCGGGTAAAACGAAAAGCCGGACAAACTCCATAAATCTTTGAAAAAAATTAGGCCGCGTTGCTTTGCAGCGTGGTTTTTATTTATGTTGTCCAAAATACATAAATTAACTAATTAAGTAAGAAAATTAACAATAATAATTAATCTTAAGATTGATATAATTAAGAATTTGTTAAATTTCTGTTGAAAACCACAGGTAATAAGTATTTATATTGGAATTGCGGAAAGCATTTTCCAAAAAGACAATTTGAAGAAAACAAAGTGCTTCCGATTAAAAGTATTGCGTAAATCGGAGAACAATTATGATTAAGTATATTTGGAAAGTATCCTCAGGCTTGATCGCCGGTGCCGTCGTGGCAACTGCCATGACAGTAACCCCCGTTCAAGCTCAGCAAGGACCAAGTCAGGAAGTTTGTGATCAGCTTCCTCAGCACATTCGTATTGAATATTCCTGTTCAGGATCGGCCTTCCTGGTTGAATCCAACGCGGAAGAAAACGCGGTTGTCGCGGCTGTTACAGAGCCGAGCAGCAAGCTTGAAAAGATGAAGCCTCACAAGCATAAGAAGAAAAAGTGGCACAAGAAGCGCAAGCATAAGAAGCACGCCAAGAAGCACGATCGTAAGCATAAGAAACACGCTAAAAAGCATGATCGTAAGCACGACAAGAAGCGCAAAGG
>Ga0163215_100340_pt1 | contig 91368 bp, 69 predicted proteins | sample SynspAceP_FD_185934 | JGI IMG/M metagenome (GOLD analysis project Ga0163215, IMG submission 185934) | Saline lake microbial communities from Ace Lake in Antarctica - Synechococcus sp. Ace-P (Hybrid Assembly) | ecosystem: Environmental > Aquatic > Non-marine Saline and Alkaline > Saline | place... | reverse complement strand
AAGGCTGATGATGCACAGACTAGTGGCGTTATTTGGCATAATGACCGCGTGAAGGCTGATGATGCACAGACTAGTGGCGTTATTTGGCATAATGACCGCGTGAAGGCTGATGATGCACAGACTAGTGGCGTTATTTGGCATAATGACCGCGTGAAGGCTGATGATGCACAGACTAGTGGCGTTATTTGGCACAACGACACCGTGAAGGCTGATGATAACCTGACTACTGGTGTTATTTGGCACAATGACAACGTCAAGGCTGATGATAAAGTGACTACTGGTGTTATTTGGCACAATGACAACGTCAAGGCTGATGATAACGTGACTACTGGTGTTATTTGGCACAACGACAACGTGAAGGCTGATGATGCGGAGACTAGTGGTGTTATTTGGCATAACGATATTGTCGCCAGCACTGAAGATAAAAAATCTCAAAGTGTGATCTGGAATTCAGTTTCAGAGGTTACTCATGCCCAAACCGCAGCCAATGATTTAAACGTGAGTCAAGCAAGTCCACAAATGAAATTGATAAAAAAATGGGCCGTCCAAACTTATAATAATACTAATTACGACACAGATAACGTTATTAAGTTAAAACATTAAAAATTGCAAATAAATTAAATATAAAAAGGCCTGAGAATCTATTCACAGGCCTTTTTTATACCTTTCGATAAAGTTATTTTGGTTTTGAATTGATAAATGTTTTAGACTAAATCCCGATAATACGAAATTCAGCAGTAGTGTACATGTTTGCCTTAATAATTAATAAGATACTTAGTCCAAAATTTTTGTGTTCAATATTGTTACTCATTTTTGGCTTAATGATGGCGAAACCTATTGAAGCTAAGTTGTTTTATGACAAATTAAGTCGCGATATCTCTTTCTCCACGCTGAATGAACGGCACGTTCTCTCGGGCCCAGTGATAAACGATATAGAACAAGATATTCAAGGATTTATTTGGATAGCCACACAAAATGGCCTAAATAAATATGATGGTCAAAAAGTTACACATTACAAGCCAGACTCTGATGATGAAAGTAGTCTTCACGACGGTTGGATCATGGATATTTTTTCTGATAGCGAAGGCAACTTATGGATTGCCGGTGCTACTACCATCAGCCTGTATATTCCTGAAATCGATGGGTTTCAAAATTTCACTGATTCAGAAGAATATGCGCTTGTTCAAGGTCTTAAATTTACAGTAATATCGCAAGTTGAACAAAAACAAATTTGGTTTGGTACAAAAGAAAGTGGAATTGTGATTTTTGACATTACCCAATCTAAATTTATTTCCAAGATTAATGATAAGTCAGGGCTTCTGTCAAACAAGATTTTGGATATAGCTGTTGATGACGAACAAAATGTCTTTATAGCAACTGAGGACTCTGGCTTATTATATCGAGCATATGGTTCCAGTACATTTACAGTTTATAACTCTGAATCAGCGATCAAATTACCGACCAATAAAATCCGCTCAATCCTGATTGATCAGAAAAACCGGGTATGGCTTGGTTCTATCAATTCCGGTTTAATATTGTTTGACCTGATTAATGGTGTTCAAAGGCATTTTGAGACAAGTATTGACGACCCTTATAGTATTTGCTCGAATTCAGTCAATGATATTTTCCAAGACAGCGATGGATATATTTACATTGCTACAGAAACCGGATTTTGTGAATGGGATGAAAACACTGAGTCATTTATTCGATACATCCATAATGAATCCAATAGTGGCAGTTTAATTGATGATCGCGTTATTAGCTTATTTCAAGATCAAGGCGGTGTTCTATGGGTTGGTACATTTGCAGGAATCAGTAAATGGAACCGTTCAGTTAACAGTTTTCAGCTTGTAAATAGAAAAAAACCTACGGGAAAAAACTTATCGAGTGATGTTATTACTTCATTTGCAGAGGCCGAAAATGGGGACTTGTATGTTGGAACTTGGGGTGAGGGGATTAATGTTATCGATGTTGACAAGTCTACTATCTCGCACATAAAAGCCCAACCAGGAGTGGCCGGGGCTTTACAAAATGATAGAATAACTACTTTATTAATTGACTCAAAACAAAACCTATGGGTCGGTACTCATCGTGATGGTTTGCACTTCCGAGCAAAGGGAAGCGAAAAATTTAAGCAATTCTTACATAATCCAGCAGACGACTCAACGCTCAGTTCAAGCAAAATAAGTAAAATCGTGGAAATTGGCAATGGGAATATTGCTATAGGTACTTTTGGTGGCGGTATCAATATTCTCACTAGTGCTGGGAATATTCAGCGCTTTAAGCACGACGATAAGGACAAAAAGAGTCTCTCCCACGATAGAATAACCCATATGATAGAAGGCGATAATAATACTATTTGGATTGCTACTCATGGTGGCGGGTTGAACAGATTTGATCTTGCTACCAAAGAGTTTATAAATATACCTATGGAAAGTAATGAAATCTGGAGTATATTACTAACAGACAAAGACCTTTGGATAACTACAAGTGATAAGGGTGTTGGCCGAATTTCAACGACAGATCTTAAAAAACAGAAGTACGAGTTTGACTATATCGGAGAAAAACGAGGATTAGAGTCTAATTTTGCATATGGTTTACTTTCTGATGACCGAGGTTATATATGGGTTAGTACGGCGAAAGGAATTAGTTTCATATCTCCCGAAGATAATAAAGTGAGTAATTTTAATACTAACCACGGATTACAAGGCACAGACTTCAACAGTAGTGCATTTTTTAAAGGTCAAGGAGGACGAATTTTTTTTGGTGGCCAGAATGGCTTCAACACTTTTATTTCGAACACTGTTCCCTTAAATTTATACAAACCACAAATCGTTTTAACAGAATACCGTCGATTAAACGAATCGATCCCTATTGATCGTGCTTTTAATAGTGAAGGTAAGATAGAGCTAGATTATGACGAAGCCAATTTTGGCTTTAGCTTCGCGGCACTCGACTTTACTCGGCCGGACTATAACCAATATCAATATCGCACAAGTGCTGATGAAGGCGACTGGATTGATTTGGATAACCAGAATCAATTAAGCCTAAACTTAACAGATGGCTACTATGTCGTTCAAGTGAGAGGAAGTAACAACGATGGTATTTGGTCTGACGATATTTTAGAAATTCCTGTATTAGTAAATCCCCCTATTTATCGTTCTTCTATTGCTTATTTAACCTACTTTTGGATTTTTGTGTTTATTGCGTACCGTCTATTTACAATGGCTCAGCGCAAAAAATTAAAGCAAATTGCATACAGTTTACAACTTGAAAAAGAAGTCAATTTAAGAACCTCTGAGCTTGAACTAGCAAATAATCAACTAGCTATTTCTGTAGATGAAACAAGCAAAGCAAAAGACCTTGCAATTAAGGCGGCCCAAGCGAAATCAAACTTTTTAGCTATAGTTAGTCATGAAATTAGGACGCCAATGAATAGCATTATTGGTATGAGTGAATTACTTTTATCATCTCCGTTAAATGAAAATCAAAAGCGTTACGCTAATGCAGTTAGTAGAGCAGGAGGAAGTCTTTTGCAACTCATTAACGACATTCTAGATCTGTCAAAAATAGAAGCTGATAAGATTGAACTAGAAAATGAAGAATTTGATTTTCATGCTTTGATAGAAGAACTGTTGTTTTTGTTTTCTGTGAGAGCGTCTGAGAAAGATTTAGAACTCGGCTATACTATTTGCAAAGATTGCCCGAAGCATATTATGGGTGATGTTCACAGATTGCGCCAAGTTGTGTCTAACTTGCTAAATAATGCAATTAAGTTTACGTCCAAGGGTAGTATCAACTTGGATGTTCACTTTGTAAATAAAGAGATTCAAATTTCAGTTACCGATACAGGAATTGGTATAGAAAAAGCGCATTTTGATAAGATATTTAAAGAATTTCAACAAGCTGATTCAACCACAACCCGAAATTTTGGTGGTACTGGTTTGGGGCTGTCAATCACGCGTAAAATAGTTGAGCAAATGTTAGCAAAAATTGACGTTGAATCAATCTTGGGCGAGGGGACTACTTTCACTGTTCTTCTTCCCGTGACTTTGCCTAAGAGAAGCAATGTTGCCGTTTCCAAAGTAGAAAATTTGAGTATGCGTCCGATTTTATTGATTTGCAGCAATGATACTGCTGCACAAATGATGCGAAACACTTTCGAGCGATTACATGTCAATGCTTTACAAACAACAATTGAGGCTCTGCGCAATAATATTGCTCCAGCAAACAATGCCCTTATATTCATTGATCATGGTGACTTTTTGTTGAACCGCGCGTTTATTTCAATGACGCTTGAAAATACAGACTACTGTGTGCTTTTGCGAACTACCGAAAAAGCTGACGCGGTCAATGAGTTTGGATTGCGCCGTATCGAAAAACCAATTCGTTTGGATTCTGTACGTACTGAAATATTGTATGCGAGTAACCTTGATGATGATACACCAGAGACAACAACTGAAGTAAGTCAGTTAACCGAAAATAATTCGCGTTTTAGCGCTAAAATCCTCTTAGTTGAGGATGTTGTCGCTAACCAAGATGTAGCGGTTACTATGTTAGAGATGTTCGGTTGTGAAGTTGACATTGCAGGCAATGGCCAAATTGCAATTGACTTAACTCAGAAAAATCGCTATGACCTTATTTTCATGGATTTACACATGCCGGTAATGGATGGCTTAACGGCAACATGCATTATCCGCGAAACTGAAAAATCCACAGCGCAGGCTTTTCCAGTGCCTATTATTGCGTTGACCGCTGGCGTATTTGACGAAGAAAAAGGATTGTGCCTAGAAATCGGTATGAATGACTTTATGCTGAAGCCGTTCACAGCCTCGCAATTATTCAGTATGATTGCTGAACATATTCCAGAAAAACAAATCAAAATTAGCTCGTTGGACACAGTATCAATTTCGGCGCCTAATTTAAGTATAGAAGTTGATCATTGGATTGACGCTGATGCAGTTCAAAGTATTCGTGAAATTGAAGCTCGAACGGGCAAGAAACTCTATTTACGGGTAGCTGATTCGTTTAAAACAGTGATGGTAGAACAAATGCCAGCGTTGGTTGAAGCTTGCAAGAGTAGCGATAGAGCAACAGCAATGGAATTAGCTCATGCAATGAAATCACTCTCTGGCAATGTGGGGACAATAGTCTTTACTCAGCTTTTGTTAGCGATTGAAACTGCTGCCAAAACTAATCAACCGATAGATGACGACGAAATATTAGATGAACTTCAAGATGTTTTTGATAAATCACTGAAAAGCTTAAAAATATTAATTGAGAAGATGTATGACTGAAAGCTCGCTTAATAGTGGCACGGATGCGACTGTATTGGTCTGTGATGATGACCCAACCTACTTGTTGCTGATGGAAGAAACGTTAAGCAGTGATAATCTCAATGTACTGACCGCAGCCAATGGTGTTGATGCACTTAAACTATATCTAAAGCATGAACCGAATATTGTGTTGCTGGATGTGCATATGCCTATGCTTAGCGGGTTTGAGGTCTGTGCTGAAATCAGAAAACACCCCCGTGGTAAAGATACGCCAATTTTGATGGTTACTGGAGCCGACGATATATTATCCATTGAGAGCGCTTATAAGCATGGTGCAACAGACTTCCTGCCCAAGCCAATTAAATGGCCAATGGTTGCTCATAGGGTTCGTTACATGCTTAAAGGGAGCGAAACTTTTAATAGTTTAAAACATAGCGAAGAAAAGATGCGCCGTTTGGCTTATTTTGATTTGTTAACGGGACTACCAAATAGGCAAAGTCTCGATGAAAGCTTAGATAAGGCAATTCAGTTTGCTGCTAAAGAGCAACAGAACCTTTGTATTATGTACATCGATTTAGATAACTTTAAGCGTATTAACGATACCTTAGGGCATGAGTTCGGCGATCAGTTACTTAAAAAAATCGGCGAGAAAATTCTACTGTGCTCAAAAAATAAGGCATATATCCCTGAGACTCTGCACCATATTGCTGAAATTGAGGTTTCTCGATTGGGCGGTGACGAATTCATGATTTTGCTAAACAATACCAAAAATGATAATGACGTTAAGGTCGTTGCTCAAGCACTGGTAAATTGTATCTCTGAATTAGTTTCAATTGATGATTACGAAGTCGCACTAACGCCGAGTATTGGTATTGCAATGTATCCACGAGATGGCGCAAATTTGACAGAGCTTAAAAAACACGCCGATGTTGCGATGTACTATGCTAAGACTATGGGCCGCAATGGTTATCGTTTCTATGCTGAATCGTTGAATGAAAACGCGATGAAGTTTTTACAAATAGAGGGCTGTCTGCGCAATGCCCTCAGCAATGATGAATTTTCATTACACTATCAACCTCAAGTTTGTTTAAAAAAGAAAAAAATAATTAGCGTTGAAGCATTGTTACGTTGGGAAAGTCCAGAGTTAGGCAACGTAACGCCTACTGAGTTTATTCCTGTTGCTGAAGAGTCAGGCATGATTAATGATATAGGTGAGTGGGTCATGCGCAAAGCTTGCTTTCAAGCCAAAGAGTGGATGGACGCGGGTATGCAAGACTTTAAAGTGTCGGTAAATTTATCCAGCATTCAGTTTAAGCGCGCCTCGTTACTGAAGATGATAAAACGAGCGCTTGATGACAGTGGATTACCTGCGTCATTGTTGGAAGTTGAATTGACGGAAAGTGCGATTATGAATGATGTTGATCATAACATCACTCGTTTAAATCAGATACGTGACATGGGCGTAACTATCGCTCTTGACGATTTTGGTACCGGATACTCATCACTCAGTTATCTGAAAAAATTTCCGATACACACGTTAAAAATTGACCGGTCATTTATTATTACTATTGATACAGACAGGGATGACGCCGCGATTGTTGAGGCAATTATTGCGCTTGCAAGCACACTAAAACTAACTGTTATTGCTGAAGGGGTGGAAACACATGGACAACTTGAAGCATTAAATCGTTTTCATTGCGACATTATTCAAGGGTTTTATTTTAGTAAACCGATGCCTGCTAAACAAATTACTACACTGATGAAACAACCGTTAAATAACGCTCTTTTTGAAAAAATATAGCTCCACTAATTCAGACCGAAGTAGAGGCCTGTTTAATGGAGTGTCACTAAAGTATGCGGCGTTTTAGTGTAAATGGTTAAGCTATCTTATCTTGGGTTTTGCTTTCAAAGTCGCTTGCGTCATGGCGTTCATGTAACTGACCTGCGGGCTCTCCCCAAGTGCGATTAACCATTTTGGCGCGCTTAACTTGTGGCCGCGCATCAATAGCTTTGGTCCAGCGTTGCACGTTTTTATACTCTTCAACTTGCAGAAACTCACCAGCTTCATACAATTTACCGAGTGCTAAACCACCATACCAAGGCCAAATTGCCATATCAGCAATTGTGTACTCGCTACCACTTATAAATTCGTTTTCAGCTAACTGACGGTCTAACACGTCCATTTGACGTTTTACTTCCATTGCATATCGGTTAATAGGGTACTCATACTTTTCGGGAGCATATGCGTAGAAATGACCAAAACCTCCTCCAAGCATCGGCGTGCTGCCCATTTGCCAAAAAAGCCATGACATTGTTTCAGCTCGTTGAACAGGATCTTTTGATAAAAACGCATCGAATTTATCTGCCAAATATAACAGTATTGAGCCTGATTCAAATACGCGAGTAGGTGTTGGTGTGCTGTGGTCAACTAGCGCTGGTATTTTAGAGTTCGGGTTAGCGCCGACGAAACCGCTGGTAAATTGGTCTCCCTCCATAATATTGACTAAATAAGCGTCGTACTCGGCTTCTTTAAACCCTTTCACTAATAACTCTTCCAGCATCATTGTTACTTTCACACCGTTAGGCGTTGCAAGTGAATATAGTTGCAACGGATGTTTCCCAACTGGCAAATCTTGGTCAGACGTTGGTCCCGCAATCGGGCGATTTATATTAGCAAATCGGCCACCACTTTCTGAATCCCATGTCCAAATTTTGGGGGGCGTATAAGTAGGATCTGCCATATTACTTCCTTATGGTGTTAAAAATATATGCACTTTAAAAGACTGAATTATCAATGTAATAAATTACGAAACATAGACGTTATCAATTTAAGACGTAATGTACCAGCTCTAAAATATAGGCTAATAAGAACTCAGTATCGGCATAAAGATTTCAATAAAATAAAAGCCAAGCGTTTAATGCGCATGGCTCTTGGTACTTTTTTTATTTGTTAGCATGATATCGGGACGCAGATAGACTAAATCAAGTCATTAGGAGAGGGGAATTCTAACATTTCCTTCCATGAGAACTCGCGCGCTGCGACTCATAATAACGCGTTCGACTTCCCATTGACCTTGTTTGTTTTGCGCTTTAGCACCTACTTTTAGAGTACCTGATGGGTGTCCGAACGTAACCGCTTCGCGCTCACCACCGCCTGCAGCCAAGTTAACTAGTGTGCCAGGTATAGCCGCAGCAGTGCCAATAGCAACCGCTGCTGTGCCCATCATAGCGTGATGTAATTTACCCATAGACAAGGCACGAACGTTTAAATCAATGTCATCACAAGTAATTTGTTTACCGCTTGATGAAACATAGTTTTTTGGTGCAGAGACAAAGGCAATTTTTGGGGTGTGTTGTCGAGCAACAGCATCTTCGATATTAGAGATAAGTCCCATTTTAAGTGCACCATAAGCTCGGATAATCTCAAACTTAGTCAATGCGGCATCATCATTATTAATCGCATCTTGCAATTCAGTGCCTGTATATCCGAGTTCATCGGCATTCAAAAATAGCGTTGGAATACCTGCGTTGATCATTGTAACTTTAAATGTGCCTATACCGGGCACAACTAACTGGTCAACTACGTTACCTGATGGAAATATATTACCCTCGCCATCAGCAGGATCGACAAATTCTATTTTTACTTCTGCCGCAGGAAAGGTGACTCCATCTAATTCAAAATCACCTGTTTCTTGGACTTCCCCATTGGTTATGGGTACATTTGCAATAATAGTTTTATTGATGTTAGCCTGCCAAATTCTAACGACAGCATTGCCATCCTGAGGAATACGACTTGCGTCTACTAGCCCATTACTTATGGCAAACGAACCCACAGCAGCAGTCAAGTTTCCGCAATTTCCACTCCAATCGACAAAAGGTTTGTCGATGGAGACTTGGCCAAAAAGATAATTAACGTCGTGATCCGCTTTATCACTTTTACTAAGTAATACCGTTTTACTTGTGCTTGAGGTGGCTCCCCCCATACCGTCGGTATGTTTGCTGTATGGGTCAGGGCTGCCTATAACACGCAGTAATAATTGGTCGCGAAAATCACCTGCTACTTGGGCTTTTTCAGGCAAATCATCTACCTTGAAAAATACGCCTTTACTGGTGCCGCCCCGCATGTAAGTAGCCGGCACTCTGATTTGTGGTGTAAAGTTCATAGCTCATCTCCAAATTATTATACGGTAGCTTCAATGAAGTCTTGTGCAAAGCGCTGTAAAACACCGCCAGCTTCATAAATAGAAACTTCTTCAGCAGTATCGAGACGACATTTCATCGGAACCTTAACTGTCTCACCACTTTTACGGTTTATCACTAAGGTTAGCATTGCTCCAGGAGTCGGTTTACCCTTAACATCAAAGCTTTCAGTGCCGTCGATAGATAAGGTTTTGCGTGTTGTACCAACTTCAAATTCAAGTGGTAATACACCCATGCCAATCAAATTGGTGCGGTGAATACGTTCAAAACCCTCTGCTGCAATTACTTCAACACCCGCTAAGCGAACTCCTTTAGCTGCCCAATCGCGTGAAGAACCCTGACCATAATCAGCGCCTGCGACTATAATTAGAGGTTGTTTGCGATCCATATAAGTTTCAATGGCTTCCCACATCCGCGTAACCGTTCCTTCGGGTTCTATTCTAGCGAACGAGCCTTCCTGAAGTTTACCGTCTACGATTGCCATTTCATTTTTCAATCTTGGGTTAGCAAAAGTAGCGCGTTGAGCTGTTAAATGATCGCCGCGATGAGTTGCGTATGAGTTAAAGTCAACTTCGGGCAAGCCCATTTTGTGCAAATACTCGCCGGCAGCACTATCCATTTGTATCGCATTGGACGGTGATAAGTGATCCGTGGTGATATTGTCACCTAGCAAAGCCAGTGCGCGCATTCCTTGCATACTGCGTTCGCCTGCTAAAGCGCCTTCCCAGTAAGGAGGTCTGCGAATATAGGTACTTTGTGGTCGCCATGCATATAATGGATCGTTGTCTTCACCATAATCGACACTTAAGTCGAACATTGGATTATAAACTTTGCGGAATTGCTCCGGTTTGACGCTGGATTTTACTACGGCATCAATTTCTTCATCAGTTGGCCATATATCCATCAAACGAATATCATTACCTTGTGCATCTTTACCGAGCACATCCTTTTCAATGTCGAAACGAATAGTACCAGCAATCGCATAAGCTACAACAAGAGGCGGACTGGCTAAAAACGCCTGATCAGCATGTGGGTGAATACGCCCATCAAAATTACGATTGCCTGACAATACAGCCGTCGCATATAAATCACGCTGTTTAATTTCTTCTTCAATTTTAGGATCAAGTGCGCCACTCATGCCATTACACGATGTGCATGCAAAGCCGACAATACCAAAGCCTAAGTTTTCAAGTTCAGATAACAAACCTGCTTCTTCTAAGTATAATTGTACTGCTTTAGAGCCAGGCGCTAACGAACTTTTCACCCAAGGTTTTCTCAGCAAGCCTAACTTATTTGCGTTGCGAGCAATGAGTCCTGCTGCAATCATATTGCGCGGGTTACTGGTGTTTGTACAACTGGTAATAGCGGCGATAATTACAGCGCCATCTGGCATTTTACCTTCTTCATTTTCAACGATGCCACTAATGCCTTTTGCCGCTAAATCAGCAGTAGCAACACGACTATGTGGGTTGGAAGGGCCTGCAATATTGCGTCCAACTGAGGATAAATCAAAGCTCAATACTCGCTCATATTCAGCCGTGACTAAGTCGTCGGCCCACAAACCAGTGTGCTTGGCATATTGTTCAACTAATTTAACCTGGTCATCTTCACGGCCAGTTAGTGTTAGGTAGTCGATAGTCTGTTTATCGATGTAGAACATAGCCGCTGTTGCGCCATATTCGGGTGTCATATTGGAAATAGTGGCTCTGTCGCCTAATGTAAGGTGTTTTGTGCCCTCGCCATAGAACTCTAAGTAGGACGAAACCACTTTTTGAGCTCGTAAGTATTCAGTTAATGCGAGAACAATATCGGTTGCGGTAATACCCGGCTGCGGCTTGCCGGTTAATTCAACGCCAATAATATCGGGCAAGCGCATGTATGAAGCTCGGCCTAACATAACGCTCTCGGCTTCTAAACCACCCACGCCAACCGCAATGACGCCCAGCGCATCTACCATTGGTGTATGGCTGTCGGTTCCGACTAAGGTGTCAGGGAAAGCTACGCCATCTCTTGATTGAATAACAGGTGACATGCGTTCTAAGTTAATTTGGTGAAGAATACCATTACCTTGAGGAATAACATCGACATTTTTAAATGCCGTTTTTGTCCAGTTGATGAAATGAAAGCGGTCTTCATTGCGACGATCCTCAATGGCTCTATTTTTTGCAAAAGCGTCTTTTTCGAAGCCGCCATGCTCTACTGCTAAGGAATGGTCGACAACCAATTGAGTGGGGACTACAGGATTAACTTTAGCAGGGTCGCCGCCTTTGGCTGCAATTGCATCTCTTAAACCGGCTAAGTCTACCAATGCGGTTTGACCAAGAATGTCATGGCACACAACTCTGGCAGGAAACCAAGGAAAGTCTAAATCACGTTTACGCTCAATAATTTGCTTTAGGCAGTCAGTTAAGATTGCCGGATCGCACTTTCTAACCAAATTTTCAGCTAACACTCGTGACGTATAAGGCAAGGTTGCATAAGCACCGGCTTTAATATTATTTACGGCTTCTCTTGTATCGAAGTAGTCTAGCTGACTATTTGGTAAGGGCTTTCTGTAATCGTAGTTCATGACAAATCCTATGGTTCTGTAGGTTATCTGTTGCTAATGAGAGCACTTCTTATGACCATTTTTACGCCGATGGCCTAAGTGAAATGTATCAAAAACAACTAAGTTCTTACTCTAAAGGCACTGTTCTAAGCGCCTCTTATACTATCAATATGTTTAATGAGTACGTGCAATAGCTACCTGTTTTCGATAGCTACAACTGGACGTAATTCTTCACCGGTGTATTCTGCAGACGGACGAATAATCCGGTTATCAGCTCGTTGCTCCATTACATGCGCAGCCCAACCTGTTAGACGAGACATTACAAATATAGGTGTGAATAATTTAGTCGGTATTTTCATGAAGTTGTAAGCTGACGCATGAAAGAAATCAGCATTACAGAATAAGCCTTTCTCACGCTTCATTACCTCTTCACAACGAACAGACACTGGATATAAGACCGTGTCGCCAATATCGGCTGCTAGCTTTTCAGACCAACCTTTAATGATGTCATTGCGCGGGTCTGATTCAGAATAAATCGCATGCCCAAAGCCCATGATTTTTTCCTTACGTTCAAGTTTACCCATCATCTCTTTCTCGGCATGTTCAGCAGAGGTAAAGCCTTCAATCATTTCCATAGCCGCTTCATTTGCACCACCATGCAATGGTCCACGAAGTGTTCCTATTGCACCTGTTACACACGAATGCATATCAGATAGGGTGGATGCACAAACGCGAGCTGAAAAAGTTGATGCATTAAATTCATGCTCAGCATAAAGAATTAGTGACACGTGCATAACTTGCTCATGCAGTTCTTTGGGTTTTTCACCATGCAGCATATGTAAAAAATGTGCACCAATTGAATCGTCATCAGTATCAACGTCAATACGAATGCCGTCATGTGAGAAGCGATACCAATAACAAATAATACTTGGGAAGCACGCTAACATGCGATCAGTAATTTGATCTTGTTGTGAAAAATCCACTTCCATTTCAAGGTTACCGAGCATAGAACAACCGGTTCGTAACACGTCCATCGGATGCGCATTAGCAGGAATACGCTCCAGTACCTCTTTGAGAGCAGATGGTAGTGAGCGCAATCCTTTTAGTTTTGTTTTGTATGCGTCCAACTCTGCTTGTTTAGGTAAGTTACCTTTAAGGATCAGGTAAGCAACCTCTTCAAATTGGCATTTTGCAGCTAGGTCTTTTACATCATAACCACGATAAGTCAGGCCCGAGCCCGATTGACCTACTGTTGATAATGCTGTTTTTCCAGCTACTTGGCCACGTAATCCAGCACCACTTAATACTTTTGCCATTTTCTTCTCCGTAAATTCTGTCGGTCTAAGTTATAGGTTCTTATTATCTGCAAATAAAGCGTCTAGCTTTTGTTCATAATCGTGATATCCAAGATACTCATACAAATCCATACGCGTTTGCATTGAGTCAACGACGGCTTTTTGATCGCCGTTCACCAAAATGGACTTATATGCTATTTCTGCAGCTTTGTTCATTGCTCTAAAAGCACTCAGTGGGTATAGCACCATAGCTGCTCCCCATTCTCCAAGTTGCTCTTTGTTCCACAGCTCTGTTTGACCAAATTCAGTAATGTTTGCCAAAATAGGTACGTCCAAAGCGTCAGCAAATGCGCGATAATGCTCTTCAGTTTTTACCGCTTCGGCGAAAATACCATCCGCACCAGCAGCAACATAGGCTTTCGCTCGTTCAATAGCCGCTTCTAAACCTTCTTGAGCAAATGAATCTGTGCGAGCCATAATGAAGAAGTCCGGATCAATGCGAGCATCAACAGCTGCTTTTATTCGATCTACCATCTCCGCTGTTGTTACGATGGCTTTGTTTGGACGGTGGCCACAGCGCTTTTGAGCAACTTGGTCTTCAATATGCACTGCTGCGGCGCCCGCTTTTTCCATATCACGAACGGTTTTGGCAATATTAAAAGCGCCGCCCCAGCCTGTATCAATATCAACGAGTAGAGGTAAATCGCAAGCCGAAGTAATGCGGTTAACATCGACTAAAACATCATTGAGTGAGGTCATCCCCAAATCAGGTAGCCCATATGATGCATTCGCCACACCGCCGCCAGAAAGGTAAATAGCCTGATGACCAATTTTTTTCGCCATCATTGCTGAATAAGCGTTAATAGTGCCAACGATTTGAAGGGGTTTATTGTCAGTTAGTGCCTGACGAAATTTTTTACCTGCGCTCATAATTTACCTCGTTCTTTATAGTGGGAGTAAAGTGGAAAAAACCACAAATCGGTTTATCGCAACCGAGCCTCAATATTTTGCTTTGAATAAAGGATGTGTCTGCGCATCAGCATTTCCGCGAGTTCTTCGTCACGATTGCTAATGGCTTGTACGATATTTTTATGTTCATCAAATGCAGTACTGACGCGAGGGCCAGCCATACCTAATTGCACGCGATACATACGAATGAGATGATACAGACCGTTAACCAACATCGAGATGAGATGGTCATTTTTACTACCAACAATAATACGATAGTGAAAATCAACATCTCCTGCTTCTTGATAGTATGTTTGGCCGCTTTTTACTTCTTGAAAGTGAGTGCTTAGCAAACCTTTCAAATCTTCAATTTCGGCATCGGTCATATTCTTAGCTGCTAATCTTGCGGCCATGCCTTCGAGTGACTCTCTAACTTGATACAGTTGGATAAGACCTTCGAGTGTTAATGCCACGACTCGGGCACCGATGTTCGGTTTGCGCTCGACCAAGTGGCAACTTTCTAAGCGATTAATTGCTTCGCGCACGACCGCTCGACTCACGCCGTATTTTGTCGATAATTCCATTTCACTTAATTTACTACCAGCCTTGATTTCACCTTCGACAATGTCACTTCTTAATTGAAAGAAAGTTTTGTCGGCTCCAGTGATAGCTTGTTCGGTAAATGCGATCATTTAGTTCGTCTAAGTAGATGGATTGTCGACAATATAGTTACTATTTATCTAAAAGTCAAATTTAATGGCTCTCTTTGTCGACAATGTGACTAAAGTATTACTATTGGAATAATTATATAAATGATAAGAAAAGCAAAAAAAAGTACCCACTTTTGCAAGCGGGTACTTTTATTGTTTTTTAACGTTCATACCACTACAAATTAACGAGTCGCTTTAGTCTTCACTTTAGCAGAGACTTTAACTTCAATGCGACGGTTCGCTTTATGAGCGGCTGCGGTGTTAGCAGAATCTTTCAATTGCGTTTCACCATAACCCACTGCGGTTAAACGAGATGCATCAATACCATATTTGGTAACAAACATCTTCATAACTGAATCAGCACGTTTTTGTGAAAGGAATTGGTTATATTCAGCACTACCAACAGAAGAAGAATGGCCTTCTACAACAGCGGTTGTACTACCGAAACGTTTCATGAAGTCAACAAATTCAACGATGTTGTCAGCGTTAGAGTTTTCGATTTGACTACTGTTATTAGGGAACAAAACGTCAAGTTCAATAGACACTTCTTTTTCTAATAATACGCTACAACCATCAGCATCCACTTTGTCAGTGATTGGTGTATCAAGGCACTTGTCCTTACTATCCAATACGCCGTCGCCATCTTTATCTAAATCAACAGCACACCCTTTAGCATTTACTCTCGTGCCTGGTAATGTGTTCGGACATGAATCGTTGATATCTAAAACGCCGTCTTTGTCAGTGTCTTTAATTTCACAACCATTAGAAGAAACTTTCACTCCCGCCGGCGTGTTTGGACACTGATCAGCAGTATTTAACACACCGTCGTTATCCATATCAACGCTACAACCTGTTGCGTCAACTAAGGTTCCGGCTGGCGAGTTAGGACAGCGGTCTACGGCATCATAAACGCCATCGTTATCGGTATCTTTGCGCACTGGAGCAGCACTTTTTTGACCGAATATATACGCTAAACCAAGTTTGGCGCTGTATTCATTATAAGCTTGACCGAAATCACGGTAGCCCGCAATTTCCGTAATAACGCGCACGCTGTCACTAACTTCCCAATGCTTACCAACACCGTAGCTCATCATACGGTAGCTATCTTCGATAGATTGTTCGCGTAAACCACCAAAAACATAGGCTACGTCGTTATCCAAGAAATACAGTGCATCAGCGCCCAACATAACACCATCATCACCAAAACCTGGACGGTTAGGACCTTGCATGTCAAGGAAGATACGTGAAAGTTCAAAACGAATACCCCATTTAGGGTCGAAACGGAAACCTATTTCGCCTCCTAAAGCTTTACCGTCGTCTAAATAACCCAAAGGCTCAGGTTTATCTGAATCTGGACTGTAATATTGTGCGAAACCACCGACCCAATTTTCGTAGGGTGGGGCATCTTGAGCTACTGCACTAGTAGACATAGTTGCTAGCGCAACTGTTGCGAAAAGCAAAGAGCGTTTCATGTTTTACTTCCTTTTATACAAATTAGTAGATGTGATGTGACAACCTGATTATCGCTCAAATTAAAATCACTTTCCAATAAAAACTGCATAATTAGTGGGGTTTTATACAATATTTATTAGGTAAATTAGTTTTATATGTTTGGGTTGCCATATTAACCATAAAACTATTTGATTTATGTTCTTTAAATAAAGTCGAATACGGGATTTATTAACTCGATTGTCATCGTCATTGGCATTTTTGGCAAACGCCATGCGCCTCGATGGTTTGGCGAAGAATGACAAACGCATTTTGTTCTGCTTGTGCTTCGAGTGTTTCTTTTACACCTGCAGACTGAATTTCTTGTACGTCACCGCATGTGTCACAAATCAAAAATTGCACAGGATGGCTACAACCAAAATGATGGCATGCCATAAAAGCATTTGTTGATTCAACTTTATGCACTAGACCTAGACCAATAAAAAAATCTAATGCCCTATATACAGTTGGTGGTTTAGCGTTATCTTCGGTTTTGCGTAACTCATCTAATAAATCGTAGGCACCGATAGCACTATCTTGATTTAATAAAATTTCATAAACGCGTTCACGTAGAGGCGTGAGACGAGCCCCCTTGTCTTTGCAGTAGGACTTCGCTTTTACCAAAAGAGCTTGGTTTTGTTTGGATAACACCAAAGTAGTTTTCCTGTTTACACACATTTAAAGAATGCGGCTGATTTGCACGACAGTATAACACCGGAGTTAACTTCGACAACAGCAAAGGGGAGACTTTTACGCATAATTTTAGGAACAATTCATGCGATTTTCTAGCGCCGTAGTTCACATGATGAGGTTACACTTGTTTTTGCAAAAATATCAATATTAATATAGCTTTACCAACCCATAAACAATACCCTTTGCGCAAGTTCGGCATTTAATAAGGTTAGCAATGACAACAATAACTAAAACTAAACGATACTTTATTTTTTCGAATGACAGATTATTAATACCGGCTGAAGCCGATTTGCGTTCGGGTGTCGATTTTTTAGCCGATCTAGCGCTAGATATTTTTGCTGAATATGCTGAGCAAATAGTCCATATACATGCGAACGAGCATGTTGAACATCACTTAGTCGATATGCAAAAGGAAATACTCGAACACGATTCTATTCGGTCAATTAGTTTGCGTGAAGTTGTCATGACGATGCCAAAAGAGGACTTTCAGCACGTTGCTCAAGCATGGCAATATGCTGTGTTTTTGCGAACCCACAAGTTTTGTGGTCGATGTGGTTCGCGGATGGATCGCGTAACTTGGGAAATGGCAATGCATTGCCATACTTGCCAGCATCGAAGTTATCCACGTGTTTCTCCGTGTATTATTGTAGCGATACGGCGTGAAAATAAAATTTTACTAGCCCAAGGTGAACGCCAAAAAGAATCTGGTTTCTTTTCTATCTTAGCGGGCTTTGTCGAAAGTGGTGAAACATTAGAACAAGCGGTGCATAGAGAAGTTTTCGAAGAGGTTGGTGTAAAAGTGAAAAATGTAGAATATTTTAGCAGTCAACCTTGGCCATTTCCGCATTCTCTAATGGTTGGCTATGTGGCTGAATATGACAGTGGTGATATTGTCGTTGATGGTAGAGAAATATTAGAAGCTGATTGGTTTGATATTGATAATTTACCTATAGTGCCACCAAAATTTTCCATTGCTGGACGATTAATTGATGAAACGCAAAAAAGAATGGTAAAAAAGTCGGTATAATAGAATGAAAGTCATCTCGAACTAGATAAATTGAGTGAGTCGCAATATAATTAGCGCCTTACCAAAAATCATTTGTATGTTAACGAGTCAGTTTCAAATTTCACAATGAGTAAAGCATGACCCCATTAAAAAACGATAGATATTTACGCGCTCTTTTAAAGCAACCCGTTGACGTCACTCCAGTTTGGATGATGCGTCAAGCAGGACGTTATTTGCCAGAATATAAAGCGATACGCGCAGAAGCCGGCAATTTTATGGCATTGTGCACTAACCCTGAGTTAGCCTGCGAAGTGACGCTTCAGCCCCTTCGTCGCTTTCCTTTGGATGCCGCTATTTTGTTTTCAGACATTCTGACCATTCCTGATGCTATGGGTTTGGGCTTATATTTTGAGGAAGGTGAAGGTCCAAAATTTAAATCACCTATCGTCGACAAAGCTGGCGTAGATAAATTACCTATTCCTGATCCTGAACTTGAACTCAAATATGTAATGGATGCAGTGCGCACTATTCGCAAAAATTTGAAAGGAGAAGTGCCTCTCATTGGTTTTTCTGGAAGCCCGTGGACATTAGCTACTTATATGGTGGAAGGCGGGTCGAGCAAAGCCTTCACTAGAATTAAAAAAATGGCGTTTGCCGAACCCGGAATTCTGCATACTCTATTAGATAAACTAGCAGACTCAGTGATTTTATATTTGAATGCGCAAATTGCTGCAGGCGTGCAATCGGTAATGATATTTGACACATGGGGCGGTGTTTTGAGCCCGCGTGACTATAAACTTTTTTCTTTGCAGTATATGGAGAAAATTGTCTCTGGATTAACTCGTGAATACGATGGCCAAAAAATACCCGTTACCTTATTTACTAAAAACGGTGGTATGTGGTTAGAGTCAATTGCTGCGACTGGCTGCGATGCTATTGGTTTGGATTGGACTATTGATATTGCCGATGCAAAAGCACGCGTTGGCCATAAAGTGGCTTTGCAAGGCAATATGGACCCTTCAATTTTGTATGCGCAACCTGAGCGTATAGAGCAAGAAGTGCAGGATATACTTGCCGGTTTCGGTGAAGGTGAAGGTCATGTATTTAACTTAGGGCATGGCATTCACTTAGACGTGCCGCCAGAAAATGCGGGCGTGTTCGTTGATGCTGTGCATAAATACAGTGCGAAATATCACAAATAAGCCGTGCTGGGTTTTCTTTCATTGGAAAACCCTTTTTTATCGAATGTGTTGAGAACACTGACTGGGGAGCACGAGGCGATGACGTTGGTCAGGTCATTTATGCTTTGGCATTCCTTTTTCTATACTTCTGGCCAGCCGCTGAGTTTTGCGATGTATTGCGTTTTTATCTAGGCTAGAATACGTTGCTGTGCTGGCGTCGTTTACATTAATTACTTTTCCACCATCACCCTCGTGTTGTGTTACCTCAGTTAATGCCCATTGTATATGCTCTTGTACCATTACATCAGGGAAATCAAGAGCGTTTCGCAACGCGTTTTTGATAGCTTCAGCCTCCTGCGTTGTTTGAGCTATTTGATTGCCTAATCCCACTGCAATATTACGTTTCCATTTTCGATAACCAATACGCCTAATAGCTGAGCCTTGAGTGTGTTCTAAAAATTCGGGTTCCGTCCATTTGAATAAATCTAGCAAAGAACGGTTGTGCAGTTGCTGCCTTGCAAAGAAATCTTTCTCTTCGGTTACTTTTGCATATTTGTTCCAAGGGCAGATAAGTTGGCAGTCATCACACCCATAAATTCTATTACCTATGGCTTTGCGATAAACTATGGGTATTGCGTCGTCATTCTCTATTGTCAAATAAGAAATACACTTGCGCGCGTCTACAACATAAGGCTCTATAATTGCTTGCGTTGGGCAAATTGAAATACAAGCGGTGCATTTACCACAATTCTCTTCAACAGGTTGATCGACAGGCAGTGGTAAATTGATAAATAACTCGCCTAAGAAAAAATATGAACCGGCTTTCTTATTAATTGTGAGTGAGTGTTTACCAGTCCATCCTATACCTGCTTTTTCGGCAATGGCGTGCTCAAGCACAGGAGCTGAGTCCACAAAAGGGCGAAATGACAAGTCTTGGGTGTATTCCTGAATTTGTTCAGCAAGTTTTTGCAATTTTTTACGAATGACTTTGTGATAGTCCCGACCTAGAGCGTAGCGACTAATATAAGCAGTAGATGATGATTTTAAATTACTAGCGAAGGATGCATCTGGTGGCAAGTAATCCATGCGAACACTGATAATACGCAAAGTGCCCGAAACCAATTCATCGGGTGATAGCCGCTTATCTACATTGCGTTCGAGAAAGCTCATGCTGCCTTGATAACCATTCTCAAGCCAGTTTTTTAATGCTTTTTCGTGGTGACTTAGATCAACATCACTGATACCAATTTGCTGAAAGCCTAGCGCCTTTCCCCAAGTCTTGATATTGTCGGTGAGCTGGCTCAAATCTATTGAATTAATAACTGACATTTTCTACGGACACATTCGCATGTTGCATAAAAATACAACTCCAAGTCTAACACAGAAACTCTATCGTGCTGATCAAGTTAAGCATTTTGAATTAGAAGCAGCCGCTAAATTAGGTCTTTCGAAATTTGAACTGATGCAGCGGGCAGGCAAAGCCGTATTTGAACTTTGCGTTTCATTAATGCCCAACACACAAACCTATTTAATACTGGTGGGGATCGGTAATAATGCAGGTGATGGTTATATCACTGCATTAAACGCAGTAAATGCGGGTAAAACAGTGATTTTATGTGCCGTTGCCCCTGAGCGAGAGGTCACTGGTGATGTCGCTAGAGCTCAAAAAGCATGGTTAGACAATGGCGGTAAAGTAGAAGCGTTTAACCCTGAATTACTTAGCCGTTGTGACTTAATTATTGATGCGCTGTTAGGCATTGGTATTGCAGGCATCATTCGCAATGAGTTTGCGGATGTGATTGACGCTATAAACGATTCAGAACTACCTGTTATCAGTGTTGATTTGCCCAGCGGTCTAGATGCGGATACCGGTGAATCGCTTGGTCGCTGCATTCAAGCTGACATAACCATAACATTCATTGGTATCAAGCTAGGTTTAACCACAGGAGCAGGCAAGCAATCTTGTGGGCAACTCGTATTTGAAGATTTAGGTATAGGTAAAGCTTTCGCCGAAATAGCGAGAAGTGATGCGAATGCACTTGATATTGCTCATTTCAAAGGACTGGCTCCAAGGCCTGTGCATAGTCATAAAGGCTCCTATGGGCGTTTACTCTGTGTTGGTGGTAATTCTGGCATGGCTGGCGCCATAAGATTAAGTGCTGAAGCCGCGTTGCGCAGCGGTACAGGCTTAGTGAAAGTGTATGCACACGAAAGCTCAAAAATACAAATTAGTGCCGGACGTCCAGAAATTATGGTGACTTCTGTTAATTTAGAGGATGCATTAGCGTGGGCTACGTGTATCGTGATTGGCCCAGGACTCGGACAAGATGATTGGAGCAGAGCAACGTATGATAGCGTTTTGCATTACTGTCAAAATAACCCCAAACCCATGGTAATTGATGCCGACGCCCTGAATATTATGGCAAGTACAGCATCATTTGTTAGTATTGATGATTATGTAATGACCCCGCACAGCGGCGAAGCAGCAAGGTTGTTGAGTGTAAGTATTGAGGAAGTAGAAAACAATCGATTTGTTTTTGCTCGCCAAGTTGCAGAACGTTATCATGCAATATGTGTCTTAAAAGGTGCTGGCACCATTATTGATGATGAACAAAAATCTTGGGTTTGTAGACACGGTAATCCGGGGATGGCAACGGCTGGCATGGGCGACGTGCTCACCGGTATTATTGGATCATTAATGGCGCAAGGAGTAAGCACTCCTCTGGCTTGTCAATATGGCGTTTCCTTGCATGCAAAAGCGGGTGATATGGTGGCCGAAAAACAAGGTCAACGGGGCATGCTTGCAAGTGATTTATTTGATACAGTGCGAATGTTAATTAACGAGTAACAATCATAAGTAATATAGAGCATACGGGCACCATGAAAACGAACGAATTTGTAGCTCATTCTGAAGATGAGACAAAAAACATTGCTGTGCAATTAGCAAAAGTACTAATACGACAAGGTTTAGGCGGTTTAACATTTTATCTGAATGGTGATTTGGGAGCGGGTAAAACAACATTCACACGCCACTTAGTGCAAGCTCTCGGGCATATTGGCAGTGTGAAAAGCCCGACTTATACGTTGGTTGAGCCTTATGAAATAGATAACGTACAGCTATTTCATTTTGATTTGTATCGTTTAGCCGATGCAGAGGAACTTGAATTTATGGGCATTCGAGATTATTTTAATGACAACAGTATGTGTCTTATTGAATGGGCTGAAAAAGGTTGGGGTTTGCTTGCAAAGCCAGACGTGGAGGTAAATATTAAAATTGATAACATTCATGATGAGCATCGTTGGTTTGAGTTTGTCGCTGTATCTGATGCCGGCGAGCGTTTATTATATGCGCTAACGTTATAATCTTTATAGGTAAATGAGATTAGTAAATTGGTGTTAGCTAGTAAGGCATTCGCCAACACAGGGAAAATAGGAAGCCCGTCAGTTAATATTGTATAGTTTGATAATGTGTTAATCTTGCTTTGTAATTGTTGGAACAATAAGAATAAAAAATACAATGAACAATAATGTAGTTGCATACAAAGTAGTAAGTTTAATACTAGCGCTTTTTGTTAGCCTTAGTTCGTATGCCCAAGTAAAATCTAATATTACTGATATTAGAATATCTCCAAGTAATGACAATACCCGCATTGTTGTTGATATATCCAAGCAAACCACATTTTCATATTTTAACTTAAAATCTCCTGAAAGGCTGGTCGTTGACTTCAAAGATACCAACCGAAAATTCAACTTCAGCAATGCAGATAACAACAGCAATCTAATCAAAAAAATACGTTATTCAAAGCCTAAATTGTCCTCCGATATGCGCATGGTGATTGAACTAAATAAAAATATTGATGCACAATTATTTTCATTAGAACCCAGTTCTGACTTCGGGCACCGTATTGTGATTGACTTAAAGGATCCTAATCCTGCACCGATAGTCACCAACACTGCGGCACCTAGACGCGATAAAGATATCATTATTGTAATTGATGCTGGGCATGGTGGAGTTGACCCCGGTTCGATCGGTCCTAAAGGGACTTACGAAAAAAACATTACATTAAGCATCAGCAAAATGCTTGAAAAACTTATCAATGAAGAACCCGGTTTACGAGCTGTCATGACGCGCAATGGTGACTACTATATTAGCCCAAATGACCGACCTGATTTTGCGACTAAAGAAAATGCTGATTTACTCGTCTCCATTCATGCCGACGCATTTACCACTCCGCAACCAAGGGGAGGCTCTGTGTGGGTTCTGTCTAAGGGCCGAGCAGACAGTGAATTAGGTCGTTTATTAGAAAGAACAGAAAGGAACTCCGAGTTGCTGGGGTCAGCAGCTGACATCATCGGAGATCGCGATACAGAGCGCTATTTCGCAGAGACTATTTTTAACATGTCGATGGATTTATCACGCGCGTCCAGTTATGACATTAGCAACAAAGTAATTAAAGAAATGAAGAAAGTGACAAAAATGCACAAGAAAGTGCCGCAAAGCGCGAGCTTAGCAGTATTGACCGCGCCCGAAACTCCTTCGATTTTGGTTGAAGTTGGATTCATTTCTAACCCTCAAGAAGAAAAAAACTTGAATTGGCGTGCGTATCGTCAACAATTAGCTGATTCACTCTTTAAATCTATTCAACTTTTTTTCAAAAACGCACCGCCCGAAGGGACCTTGTGGGCGCAAGAGCGCGACAACCAACCAAGAAAGCATAAAGTGAAAAGTGGTGAATCACTTTCACTTTTAGCGAAACGCTATAATGTTGATTTAGACAGCTTACGAGCAGCTAACAACATAAAGGGTGATTTGGTGAGAATAGGGCAAACACTGACTATTCCGGCGTCTTAATTAAATAAACACGATGACTTAACCAAGCGAAGATAACTGCATTGACTATCAAAATACTCCCTGCTCGACTTGCTAACCAAATTGCCGCTGGCGAAGTGGTAGAGCGACCTGCATCCGTTATTAAAGAACTTGTTGAAAACAGTATCGATGCTGGGGCAACCGATATATTGGTTGAAATTGACAAAGGTGGCCACAAACGAATGCTTATTCGGGATAACGGTAATGGTATCCCGAAAGAAGAGTTGAGCCTTGCATTAAGTCGCCATGCGACGAGTAAAATTGAAGATATTGATGATTTAGAGTCTATTACGAGCTTAGGTTTTCGTGGTGAAGCGCTGGCAAGTATCAGTTCCGTTAGCCGTTTAACACTAACATCAAAAACCGCAGACCAAGCAGAAGCATGGCAGGCTCATTGCGAAGGTCGCGAAATGGAAATTCAACTAAACCCAGCCGCGCATCCAAAAGGCGCATCGGTTGAAGTGCTCGATCTTTTTTTTAATACACCCGCCAGACGAAAATTTTTACGTGCCGAAAAAACAGAATTTCAGCACGTTGAAGAAGTCTTTAAGCGTATTGCACTAAGCCACTTTGAAGTTGGCTTTACCCTCAAGCATAATGGCCGTGTAGTGCATCGTTTTCCTGCGGTATTAGCACAACTAAAAGACAAAAGAATTGCAGCAGTGTGTGGTCAGGCATTTTTACAAAATAGCATTGCAGTGCATGGTGAATATGAAAACGTGTCGGTTGTGGGATGGTGCAATGCAGTTGGGCGTGGGCGCACAACTAACGATTTACAATACAGTTTTGTGAATGGCCGAATGATGAAAGATCGGGTTGTTTTACATGCTATTCGACAAGCATTTGAAGGTATGATTGATTCTCAAACATACCCTGCATTCGTCTTATTTATCACTATGCCACCGGCAGAGTTGGATATTAACGTGCATCCAGCTAAGCATGAAGTTCGCTTTCATCAGAGTCGCCAAGTACACGATCTTATATATAAGAGTGTATCCGATGCATTGTTGCTGAGTGCTTCGACAGATGCTTTCGAGTTCGATCAAAACGATCAGGCTGACTCTGCAAGTAGCCACATCACTTCATTATACGAAGTACCAAAGCATGCATATCAGCAACCTAAAATCCATTCTTCCGGTCAATATGCGGATGATGTTGAGTCACCCAGACCGCATCTATCACAGGTACCAGACCCAGATTACATAGCTCCACTGCGTCCAAGTGACGGTTCAAGGAATGCTGCTGATAATAGTGTGGATAGTCCGTCCAGCTATACACCGCAAGCGCGAGGTTTCGAAAATAAAGGTAGCAAGGGTACTCGCTATCAAGGGAGCGCTTACTATGGCGCTGGGCCGGTTAATAAGAACGCAGCCAGCCAATATCAAAATTTAATGGGGCCAGGCAGTCAATCTACTGATAACCCCTCTCATATTGGTAATTCGGTCGAGTCCGTTTACTCATTTTTATTAACCGAATCAAAGCAATTGGTCTTTGTGCGCAATGACACATTGTGCTTTTTGCCTGCTTACCATCTTCCAGCTCAGGTTTTATATAAACAAATCCAAACATCTGGTATACAACAACCGTTGCTGATGCCCGTAGCTGTCAAGCAAGATGTCGCTGGAGGCCAACCTGCGCCAGATAAGGAAGATAACCAGCAAGCTGCGCAAAATAGATTAAGTATTCTGCAAGAGCTTGGTTTTGACATTCAATTGCATGGCGCAAAGTGGATATTAAAACAAGTGCCAGCTTGCTTAAGACAGCTTCCTTGGGTGTCAATTCTACCTAAGCTATTAGATACAGAGGTAGCGCTCCTTGATAGTGAAATTATGTTGCAGTACATTTGCTTTTGTTGGGCTCAGTCGCATTCCTTCAGTTTAGCTGAATTGCACACTTGGTTTCATACAATGTCGCAACCGGAGCAAACTCAGTTGATTGCGAAGTTTGCTAAAACGGTTGATATACCGTTGGTCACTTTTTCGATTGATGAAAAATTGAAATGAGTGACTCTACAATGCCACAAAAACAGCATACATCGGAACTGCCACAAATCATCACTATTATGGGGCCGACTGCCTCGGGTAAAACAACGTTGGCCATTGAATTGGCCAAAATTTTAAATGGTGAAATTATTAGCGTTGATTCGGCTCTCATTTATCGAGGAATGGATATTGGTACAGCTAAACCTGAGACAGACGAACAAGCCGGTATCAAACATTGGTTGATTGATATTGTTGACCCACAAAATACGTACTCTGTGGCTGAGTTTTGTAGAGACGCGCGCGTTTGTATTGAAGATATACTTCAGCGAGGAAAGATCCCTATCCTTACCGGAGGCACAATGATGTACTTCAATGGCTTGATAAACGGTCTATCTAGTTTGCCTAATGCGGATGAAAAAACGCGTAGTCAAATCCAATTATTTATCGAGCAACACGGGTTGCAAGTTGCGCACGAAAAGCTCAGTGATATTGACCCAAAAAGTGGTAAACGCATTCATCAGAATGATCCGCAGCGTATTATGCGCGCCCTAGAAGTGTATGCCTTAACCGGTAAAACGATGACAGCTTTACAAAGCATAAAACCCGATCCATTGCCCTATGAATTCATCCAGTTTAGTTTAATGCCAACTGACCGTGCCTTGCTGCATGAACGAATCGCTTTGAGGTTTAACCTTATGTTGCAAAAGAACTTTGAACAAGAAGTGAGAAAACTACGTAACAACAAGGAATTACACGCTGATTTACCCGCTATTCGCAGCGTAGGCTATCGTCAAATGTGGCATTATTTAAGTGGTGAATGTAGTTTTGATGAAATGCGAGAAAAAAGCATAATTGCAACAAGACAATTAGCTAAGCGTCAAATAACGTGGTTAAGAGGCTGGGAGGGCGCTATTTCGCTGGAAACAGGCTGTACTAAAAACATCGAACTGATTTTGCGTTATATTCGGTAAAATCGGTACATTTTTTTGTTTGTATGGTATACACTCTTTGCATGGTGAGAGTATTCCGAAAGAATAAAAAATTATAATAAAGACTAAGGATCGCAAATGGCTAAAGGTCAATCACTTCAAGACCCCTTCTTAAACGCATTAAGAAAAGAACGAATTCCAGTATCAATATATCTTGTAAATGGCATAAAATTACAAGGTCAAGTCGAGTCATTCGATCAGTTTGTTATTTTATTGAAGAACACGGTAAGTCAAATGGTTTACAAGCACGCAATTTCAACAGTTGTTCCTGCTAGAGCCATAGTAATGCCCACTCAAAGCGACGCGGATGGCGAGTAATAGCGACAGGTTTTACATCACTGTCTGCAGCAAAGTCGTTTTGATGGAATTTAACTGAAAGTCACAAAAACGGAGCCCTATTTGTTTGATCGTTACGAAGCCGGTGAACAGGCTGTTTTAGTTCACGTTGATTTTTCTGATGAAAGTAATAAAGAAGATCTAAACGAATTGCAAATGCTGGTAAGTTCAGCGGGTGTAAATACAGCATCAATATTAACTACATCTCGGCGCTCTCCTCAGGCTAAGTTTTTCGTCGGTAGCGGCAAAGCACAAGAAATAGCAGATACCGTTAAAGCCACTGGCGCAGATGTTGTCATTTTTAATCACCAACTCTCTCCTTCACAAGAACGCAATCTCGAGGCCCTGATTTGCTGTCGAGTTCTAGATCGTACCAGTCTTATTCTTGATATATTTGCGCAGCGAGCCAGAACCCACGAAGGTAAGTTACAAGTTGAACTAGCGCAATTGAAGCACTTATCAACTCGCCTCATACGCGGTTGGACGCACTTAGAGCGTCAAAAAGGTGGTATTGGTTTACGTGGTCCAGGTGAAACACAATTAGAAACCGACAGACGTTTGCTTCGTGCACGTGTAAAAGGCATTATTAAGCGCCTTGAAAAAGTGAAAAAACAACGAGAACAAGGTCGTCGCTCTCGAAAACGTGCCGAGATTCCAACCGTATCACTTGTTGGATATACCAATGCCGGAAAATCGACCCTGTTCAATACGATTACAAACGCGGGTGTTTATGCAGCTGACCAGTTGTTTGCTACACTCGACCCAACATTGCGTAAAATTGAATTAGCAGAAGTTGGCCATGCGATTTTGGCCGATACAGTGGGTTTTATTCGCCACTTACCGCATGATTTAGTCGCTGCATTCAAAGCCACACTTCAGGAAACACAAGAAGCGGATATTTTATTGCACGTGATTGATTATGCCGACGATCAATACCTTGAATATATCGACCAAGTCAATGAGGTATTGGACGAGATTGGCGCAGGTGAAGTGCCCCAGTTAATAGTTTGTAACAAAATAGATAGGCTTGAAGGAGTTGTCCCAAAAATTGATCGAGACGATACAGGTCGTCCTATTCGTGTTTGGATTTCAGCGCAAGAAGGTTTAGGTATTGATTTATTAAAAAATGCCCTCACTGAATGTCTACATAAGGCAATGGTTGAATATCAGTTAAAAGTTCCACCAAATGAAGGCAGGTTGCGTGGAATGCTCTATAATCTTAATTGCATTGCACAACAAAGCTATTCAGAAGATGGAGATTGGCTGGTTGATATCAAAATGCTTGAGAGTGATTGGAATAAAATAGATAAACAATTAGATAATCGTCTCACTAATTACATTTTGTAGCGATTTTTTGTAAATTTAATAATCTAATCGAATCACGTTCTAGTATAAGTATTAGTAAAACAAAAACGTAAGCATAAATGACTTTAAATTTGGAGTGTCTGTATGGCTTGGAATGAGCCGGGTGGTGATAAAAACGACCCTTGGAAAAATCGCGGCGGTAAAGAACAAGGTCCACCAGATCTTGATGAAGTACTGAAAAATTTATTTGGCAAGTTTAGTAAGGCTGGGGGCAGTGGCGGTGGTAGCGGAAAAAGCTACACTGGCATGGGACTGGGCTTACTTGCAGCCATCATTCTGGTTGTTTACGGCTTGAGTGGTTTTTATACCATTAAAGAAGCTGAACGCGGCGTAATCTTGAGGTTTGGTGAAAACACAGGTCAGTTAGCACAACCTGGTTTAAGCTGGAAAATGACGTTTATTGATGAAATTATTCCTGTCAACGTACAGAATATTAGCTCGTTAGGTTCGGCTGGTGCGATGTTAACTGAAGATGAAAACATGGTGCGTGTTGAAATGGAAATGCAATATCGTATTGCAGACCCATACCTGTGGCGATTCTCGGTAACCGACCCAGAAAAGAGTTTAAGCCAAGCACTTGATAGTGCTATCCGTTATGTTGTCGGTCACATGAAAATGGATGACATTTTGACTGATGGTCGTGAGACTGCTAGACAACGGGTTCGTGAAGAATTGAATAGTATTGTTGGGGCTTATAATATTGGTGTTTCGGTCATCGACATGAACTTTAAAGATGCGCGTCCTCCACAAGAAGTAAAAGCGGCGTTTGACGATGCCATTGCAGCTCAGGAAGATGAAGTTAGATTTATTCGTGAAGCTGAAGCCTATGCAAGAGAAATTGAGCCTAGAGCACGTGGTCAAGTCAATCGTATGAACGAAGAAGCACAGGCTTATAAAGAACGTTCTATATTGGAAGCTCAAGGTGAGGTAGCTCGTTTCGAGGAGTTACTTCCACAATATCAAGCAGCACCAATCGTGACCAGACAGCGTATATATCTTGAGACAATGGAAGAGGTATTTTCGAGTACCAGTAAAATCATTGTTGATACCGAGGGTAGTGGTAACATGATGTACTTACCTTTAGACAAGATTATGGATCGCACAAATTCGCAGACTCAAGCACAACGTGCTCAAGAGCGAAACACATTGGAAGGTTTGCGTAACTCACCAGCAGCAGAAGAGTTGTTGAACAGAACGCAAGATAACAATATACGCAGCAGTAATAGACAGGGGAGAAACTAAAGCATGAAGAATTTATTAGCTATAGTCATAATCATCCTGTTAGCCATTGGTTACGGATCTATTTTCGTGGTCAAAGAGGGAACACGCTCTATCGTGGTTCGCTTTGGTAAAGTTGTTCAAGATGATGAAGGTAAAACTCAGGTTTATGAACCAGGTCTACAATTTAAATTAGCTGTATTTGATACGGTTAAAATATTGGATGCTCGCATTCAAACTTTGGATGAGCAACCAGACCGTTTCGTGACAATCGAGAAAGAAGATTTGATTGTTGATTCCTACGTAAAGTGGAGAATCGAAGATTTTGAGCGCTATTACTTGTCAACTGGCGGTGATAGATTTCAAGCCGAGAGTCTACTCAAGCAGAAAGTGAACAACGGCCTGCGTTCTGAATTCGGTTCACGTACAATCAAGCAGATAGTATCTGGTGAACGTAGTGAATTGATGGACGAGGCAATGGCTCAAGCTTCAGGTAGCTCAGATGAATTAGGTATTAAAATTGTAGATGTGCGAGTTAAGCAAATCAACTTACCTACTGAAATCAGTGAATCAATATTCAATCGTATGCGTTCAGAACGTGCTGCAGCAGCAAGAGAGTATCGTTCAGAAGGTAAAGAACAAGGCGAGATTATCCGGGCGAATATTGATGCTAAAGTCACGATTATGTTGGCAGACGCTGAACGTAATGCACGCCAACTGCGTGGTGAAGGTGCTGCGCAATCAGCTAAAATTTATGCTGAAACATTTTCTAAGGACCCTGAGTTTTACTCATTCCTAAGAAGTATGGATGCGTACAGAAATGCATTTAACAGTAAGCAAGACGTAATTGTATTAGAGCCGGACAGTGAATTCTTTAATTACTTAAATTCACAATCGGGTAAAAAGAAGTAATATTCTTTAAAGCCTAGAAAAGGGGCAGTATTAATTGATTCTTTTGGATTAATTAATACTGCCCCTTTTTTTATGCAGGTTTGGTTCCACGAGTTTAGCGAAGTCGCCGCTTGATAAGTTAATAAGTTGAGAGAAAAAAGAGATGTTTTAAAGCGCGGATAGCCATTTACCTATTTTTAATTTTACCTATCAACACAGATTTCGTGATTTTTAGTCACGGGGAGTTTCTCCATCATGTAAAATGCAACCTTGGTATTTGTCAGGTTATTAAACTGTATTTCTTAACCGCAGTAGCTTATGACAATTCTTTTATGATATGCCGCAATATTTTAGGTATGATTTAGTATTAGAATAACAATAAAAAAGAGAGTGACAGTTGAGTAACAGCAATTCACCACCGAATCCGTCATCTAAACAACCTCAAGATTTATCTAAATCGGGTTGGTTTTCACGATTTTTATCTAGTGTAGAGTGGTTAGGTAATCTTCTTCCTCACCCAATAACTCTATTTGCTATATTAGCTGTGCTTATTATCTTTTTGAGCGGCATATTAGGTTACTTCGATGTTAGCGTTGCAGACCCTCGTCCCATTGGCAGTAAGGGCCGAGATGTAGACGGTATGATTGAAGTTATTTCGCTTCTCGATGCCGAAGGCTTGCGCAGAATAGTGACTGGTTTAGTGACCAACTTTACGGGTTTTGCGCCACTTGGCACAGTATTGGTTGCCATACTTGGTGTCTCACTGGCCGAACACTCTGGATTGCTCAGTACAATAATGCGCTCAATGGTAATGAACGCATCACCGCGCATGGTAACCGTGGTTGTGGTTTTTGCCGGCGTGGTTTCTAACACCGCCTCAGAATTGGGTTATGTGGTAATGATACCCCTCGCAGCAATGATTTTTCATTCTCTAGGAAGACATCCGTTGGCGGGCTTAGCTGCTGCCTTCGCAGGTGTGTCTGCTGGATACAGTGCAAATATTCTCATTGGAACAGTGGATCCACTGCTTGCCGGATTTACTGAAAGTTCAGCTCGCATTATCGACCCTGAATACACGGTTAGTGCCGAAGTGAATTGGTACTTTATGATCGTTAGTACGTTTGCTGTCGCTGCAATGGGTGCTTTTGTTACGGAAAAAATAGTAGAACCGAGGCTCGGCAAGTACAACCCCGAGGACGCATCAATAGACTTAGGTAAGCAACAATTGGATAGCCCCTCAGCACTAGAAATTAGAGGTATGAAATGGGCAGGATTCAGTTTCCTAGTGTTAATTGGTATTCTGGCAATGACGGTCGTACCTGTTGATGGTATCTTACGAAATCAAGAAACAGGCTTGGTAAAAGGGTCACCTTTCCTAAAAGGCATTGTCGTTTACATTTTCGTCACGTTCGCCATTCCAGGTTTTGTGTATGGAAAAATTGTTGGAACCATGAAAAACGATCGTGACGTCATTGATGCGATGTCAAAAAGCATGAGTTCAATGGGTTTATATATTGTGTTGGTGTTTTTTGCGGCTCAATTTGTTGCCTTCTTTAAATGGACTAATTTAGGCACCGTCTTAGCAGTCAAAGGTGCTGCAATGTTGCAGGCCACTGGCTTAGATGGGCCGGAAGTTTTCGTTTTATTTATTCTTATGTGTGGGTTAGTTAACTTGTCGCTTGGCAGTGCGTCAGCTCAGTGGGCAATTACGGCACCTATATTTGTTCCTATGCTTATGTTAATTGGTTATTCTCCAGAAGTTATTCAAGCCGCGTATCGAATAGGAGATTCAGTAACCAACGTTATTACGCCCATGATGAGTTACTTTGGACTCATATTAGCAATAGGTGTTAGATATAAAAAAGACCTAGGAATTGGAACGCTGATAGCAACAATGTTGCCATATACATTGGTATTCATGGTTGGCTGGACCTTGTTGTTTTATTTATGGGTGTTTGCATTTGGCTTGCCGGTCGGGCCGGGTGCACCAACATATTACACGCCATAGACTAGACTGTTATAACGCAGGTAATTGGTGCCTGCGTTAAGTCCAAAATTGGCTTAGCAGCGTAACTACCTTCAACTAAATTAGACAAAATCACTAAACACTAAAGAATCTATGAAATATAAATCACAAACATCATTTACCCATGGTCAAGCAGACAAAGTTGGCGTTTTAATCTCTAATCTAGGCACGCCGCAAGCGCCCACTAAAAAAGCGCTTAAGCCCTACTTAAAACAATTCTTATCTGACCCTCGAGTGGTTGAAGTGCCCAAAATTATTTGGTGGTGCGTACTGAATCTTATTATTTTGAATATTCGCCCAAAACGCTCAGCAAAAGCTTATGAAACGGTGTGGACAGAAGAAGGTTCGCCATTGCTTGTGCACACAAAAAATCAAGCCGTGGGGCTTGCGCAAAAGCTCAAAGCAGAATACGGTGATAATGTAGTGGTGAGTTATGCTATGCGCTACGGGCAGCCTTCTGTGAGTCGTGCGATTGATGACTTACTTGACCAAGGTGCAAGAAAAATTGTCGTACTGCCTTTATATCCGCAATACTGCGCCTCTACGTCGGGTTCAACATTTGATGCTGTTGCTGAAGATTTTTTGAAAAGACGCTGGCTACCCGATTTTCGCTTTGTAAGTCATTACCATGACAATCCTGAGTACATAAAGTGTGTTGCGGATAAAATCAGAACGCATTGGGAAAAACACCCAAGGGCCGATAAATTGCTTTTTTCTTATCATGGTATACCCAAGCGCTATTTGCTCAACGGCGACCCTTATCATTGCGAGTGTTATAAAACCTCTCGTCTTATTGCTCAAGAACTCGGTCTTCAAGAGTCTGAATACATGACGACGTTTCAGTCGCGGTTTGGTCGCGAGGAATGGCTTAAACCCTACACCGATCACACTTTAAAATCATTTCCTGAGCAGGGCATAAACTCGGTTCAAGTTGTGTGTCCTGGATTTTCATCAGATTGCTTGGAAACTATTGAAGAGATTGGTGAAGAAAACCGAGAGTACTTTCAAGAAGCGGGCGGTGAGCGCTATGAGTACATTGAAGCATTGAATAGCGACGATGCGCATTTAACGATGCTGTTTAACGTGGTCAAAGATAATTTACAAGGTTGGAACCTCGACCCGAGTAAAACAAATGATTACGAACAACGCAGTGCGCTTGCTAAAAAGCTGGGTTCGGAAAAATAATGCCTCCAAAAGGTCCTAACAATCAAATCGAAACAGCTAATGCAAAGGCGAATGCCGGGCGTGACAATGATTTTCGTGCTCCCGATGAGTTATTGCAGGCACAGGCACTAGCTAATTTGCTCGATACAGCGGTGAAGATACCATTCATTGGCATATCCGTTGGTTTGGATTTCTTGGTTGGTTTAGTTCCAGTCATAGGTGATACCGCTATGTTGTTAGCATCATTTAGAATTGTTCATTTAGGGCGCAAGTTAGGCATACCAAAAGCGCTTCAAAAAGCGATGGTTCGCAATAGCATCATCGATTTTGGTTTAGGCTTTATTCCATTGCTAGGAGATTTAGTTGATTTATTTTACAAAGCGAACCAAAAAAATGTACGCATTATGGAACGCTGGTGGATAGAGCAAAATAAACAAAAAGTTGATGCGCTAACCAAACAAAAGTTGCACGATTGGGAACAGCAACAAGATTAGTTAAAAAAACTAAGTAAATTCGGCAAGCAGCATGACCATTGAGTCATTCTACTTGCCAAGCTGCTTACGCCTGATGGCTATATTGTTTTAATGTTTCTAGCGGAATAATAGTTAATGCTGCTGCGTTGGTCGCCTCAAGGTCAATTTTTGGTGCAACTTCCATGTATAGTGCTTCACGCCACCTCATTGCACACAAACACCACTTATCGCCGGGTTTAAGCCCTTTAAATTGATACCTTGGATTTGGAGATATTAAGTCATTTCCACGAGACAACGAATAGTTAAGAAATTCCTCAGTAACTATCGCACAAACGCTATGATTACCTGCATCACCCTCTGGTACGTAGCAAAAGCCTTCCCTAGTGTAACCTGAGTTGCCACAGCATAATTTCAATGTTGTCCCGAGTACGTTTTTTTGATTTGCCATTTGTAATCCTTAAGCTATATATTGCGTATTAACGATTATTATTCATTTATTTCGAGTTAAGGTTAGCTATCACGATGTTAGACAAAAGTAAGCTTAGTCATATTTCAAAAAATAATGAAAACGTTAGTAATGTTTCTGCACAAGAGATTGCCCGCTTTGATAGTTTAGCAGAGTCTTGGTGGGATCCAAATGGGAAGTATAAAACGGCATTGATTTTTAATCAGGCTCGTATTAGCTACTTCGTTCCACAAATTTGTCAATATTTCGCTAAAGACCCTAGCAAAGGAGATTGCTTAAAAGGACTTAGTATACTCGACGTCGGCAGTGGAGGGGGGCTCGTTTGTGAGCCATTAGCAGCTCGAGGAGCGACGGTAGTCGGTATTGATGCCAGTGCAATGAGTGTCGAAGTTGCCAAGCGGCACGCGCTTAAATCAGGCCTAAATATCGATTATCGACACATGCTGTCATCTGAGCTTGCTAAACAAGGTCAGAAATTTGATATCGTTGTTAACGCAGAAGTGGTTGAGCATGTGCCGCATCAATCCGCTTTAATTAAACAGTGTGGTGACTTAACCAAGGATACTGGGTTCGTTATTTTTGCGACGCTCAACAGAACGATCAAATCTTATCTTATTGCTATTTTGGGGGCTGAATACGTGATGCGATACTTGCCCGTGGGAACTCACAGTTGGAATAAGTTTGTTAAACCAAGCGAACTAAATCAAATGGCGAGTTTTGCCGGGTTAACCCAATTGTCTGAATCAGGTATGGCTTATAATCCGCTCAGCAAACGGTGGCGACTCACGAAAAATTTGTCAGTTAACTATATTCAATGCTATAAAAAATAAAAATAGACGATAGCTCGCAAACACCTATATCAGTCTTGCCTATTACCGTATAGTCGTTTTAACAAAATATTGAGGTTTAATCACCCTTAGTGCTGTGTATTAACCTCAATCAGATGGTATTGAATTGTAGTCAAAATTGGACACCAAAATGAACGCTCTTAATTGCGATTCAGCCCGAAAGGAATACTAATTAATGAAAATTTACGATACTAAAACGGCACCTACCCCAAGAAGAGTTAGAGTTTTTTTAGCGGAAAAGAATATTCCTATGGAATATGTTCAAGTCGACTTACAAAAAGGCGAAAACCTGTCCAAAGAAATGCGGGCTAAAAACCCAATAGGAAAAATCCCTATATTGGAACTCGATGACGGAACTTGTATTAGTGAAAGTGATGCAATTTGCCAATATTTTGAAGCATTGCAGCCCGAGCCACCTTTGTTTGGCGAAACACCGCTACAAAAAGCACAAATAGCGATGTGGTCCAGACAAGTAGAATTCTACTTATTTATGCAAATTGGTATGTGCTTTCAGCATACGACGGGTTATTTCAAAGACCGCATGAATCCAGTTAAAGAGTATGGCGTTGAGGCTGGAATTAATGCATCGAAATTTTTAAATGTATTAAATCGCCGTCTTGAAAATAGCCAATTCGTTGCTGGCGACGAGTTTTCAATTGCAGATATTACGACCATGTGCTCGATTGATTTTGGACGAGTTGTGAACGTTCGCATGAAAGACGAACATAGCGCGTTACAAGAATGGTACATACGTGTTTCTGGCAGGCCTAGTGCAAAAGCCTAGATGGCTCACAACAGGCTTTAGTGGTCTCAGCAATAACGAGTAAAACATGGCTTTATGTCATCATCGTTGTAGACTTTAGTTTAATTGCTGGGCGACTTCATTTGAACCGCGATGTTAGTAGCTTCATCATTATGTTTGTCAGTGTATGTTTCCTTTGGATTACATTGCAATTGTAAGTTTATGTTTCAATCCTATTACAAAGCTCAAAAAAATATGCTAAATTTTCTAAAGCTTTGCATTTTAATTGAAAGTCTCGCTATTCCAAAAAACGAGAAATTCGCTAACGCAAGCAGATTTACACAAAAAATAATAAGACCTAAGGGGAATCTACCCCACCCAACAGGAAGATGGAGAATTTACCAGTGAATCCAAAAATCACCCTAGCCGTATCGGCAGCTTTAATGACAATGTCAGTGCACTCAGCAACAGGTTTGAGTGCCGCGACAAATAACGTTGAAAGCAACACATTGAAAGCAGCGCAAGCGATTTCTGTCAATAAAAACAGCAAAACTAAAGTAGTTGCTAAACAGAAATTTCTTGTAGAGAAAAATTTAGAAAATAAAGAATATATTTACATAGTACATTTAACCAATGACTCTGTTGCTATGTACGATGGAGGCGTTGAAGGTCTTGAATCAACCAATCCTCACAAAAAATTCACCAACCTCGATGCAGCTAAGCGAGTTAAAGGCGGGCAAAGACTGGATAAAACAGCGCCGTCGGTAATTGCGTATAAATCATTTTTGGAAAGCAAGCAAACAGAGTTACTTTCGAAAGTGTCCCAAGTTGCCGCTAGTGCGAAAGTTGTAGATTCTTATAAATTTGCATTGAACGGTTTAGCTATGCGCATGCTACCGTCAGAAGCAGAGGCTGTATCTCGCTTAGCAGGAGTAAAGCTTGTTGAACGTGACAAGTTATTTACGGTCGATACTGACACTGGACCAACATTGATTGGCGCGCCAAAAGTTTGGGATGGCACTGCTACTGATAGTGGCGTTGGAGCTTACGGTGAAGGAATTATTGTAGGTATCTTGGATACTGGTATAAACACAGATAACCCTTCTTTTGCAGATATTTCGGGCGATGGTTTTGATCATACTAACCCATTAGGCTCAGGTGTTTACTTAGGCGATTGCGCTGGAGAATTTGCAGCCCTATGTAACGATAAATTAATTGGTCTTTACTCATACCCTGTTATCACTGACGCATATAGTGATACCGAAGTATTCCCAGTTGACTTTCCAAAAAATGGTGAAGACTATGGTGGTCATGGCTCACACACGGCTGGTACAGCAATTGGTAACATTTTATTCAACCTACCTGAAGTTTTGCCAGAGCTAGACGTAAATGTTAGCGATGGTGTTGAAACTGGTTTTGTTTATGACCGCATATCAGGTGTTGCCCCTCGCGCAAACGTAATTGCATATCAAGTTTGTTTTGGTGCTTCCAGCGAACTTGACACTTATCGAGCATGTCCAGGTGCAGCAATTGCTGCTGGTATCGAATCTGCGATCGAAGATGGCATAGTCGATGTTCTTAACTATTCCATAAGTGGCGGCGGTTTTTCTTGGGGAAGTTCAACTGAGCTTGCTTTCTTAGCTGCACGAAATACAGGTATCTTTGTAGCAACCTCTGCTGGTAACGGTGGTCCGGGTGTTTCAACTACAGAAAAACATGCCCCTTGGTATACAGCCGTAGCTGCGGCGGAGCATGGTCGTGAAATTAGATATGACAAAGAAATGGGTGAATTTACTGGCGGTGACACTACATTAGAAGCCATGACTGGGGTTTCTAATTCTGGTGCAATCACGGCGAGTATCGTTTACGCAGGTGACTTTGCTAACACTAATGACCCGGATGGTGATTCAGCGCAGTGTTTACAGCCTTTCCCTGAAGGTACTTTTAGTGGGGAAATTGTGGTTTGTGATCGCGGCGCGATAGCCCGTGTACAAAAAGCGCAAAACGTAGCTGATGGTGGTGCAGGTGGTTATGTACTTGCCAACCTTGAAGGTGGCGCGGATAGCTTAGACGCCGACGTTTATATCGTTCCTGGTATACACATTAGCTCGACTAATGGTGATGCTTTAAAAACATGGTTAGCTTCTGGTGCAGATCATATGGCGTCTATAACAGCGTCGGTAGGTGTTTATAACCTTAATGAAGACCGTGTAGATGTTTTGGCTGGTTTCTCTTCCAAGGGCCCAGGCACAACTATTTCGACACTAACACCGATGATCACCGGACCTGGTGTGGCAATTTATGCTGCATATTCTGATGAACAATTTGGTTACGATGGTAGTTCGCCAGCGCCTAGTGATTTTAACTATTTATCAGGCACTTCAATGAGCTCCCCGCATATCGCAGGTTCTGCTGCATTAGTGAAAAGTGCACAACCAACGTGGACTGCCGATAACATTCGTTCAGCCCTTACGATGACAGCAACACCAACAGTTAAGAAAGAAGATGGTGTAACTGCCGGTGATTGGTTTGATATGGGTTCTGGCCGTGTTCAAGTGGATCAAGCGGTTGCGTCCGGTTTGGTGATGGATGAAACTGCTGCCAATTACGAAAACGCTAACCCAAATATTGGTGGTGAGCCACGCTCATTGAACCTACCAAGTATTACTGATAATAATTGTGTGGGTACTTGCTCTTGGACGAGAACAGTAACAGCGACAAAAGATGGTTCATGGTCAGTTGACGCTGCATCTATTCTAGGTGGTTTAGCGATTACTGTAACGCCAGCAACTTTCGATTTGACAGCTGGACAATCTCAGGTAGTTACCGTAGCGATTGATGCTTTTGACGCACCTAGTGATGTTTATTCATTCGGTGTTGTTAACTTCACCTCTGCTAACTCGCCAGATTTACATTGGCCAGTAGCTGTTGTGGCATCTAACGGCACAGTTCCTGAGTCAATATCTGCTACTGCCAAGCGTAACCAAGATTCATACTTACTCAAAGACGTATTAGCGGTCGAGATTACAGAATTTACAGCAACTTCTTACGGCTTAACAAAAGCCACTGTCGTTGCAGGTTCTGCTGCAGAAGATTCTGCTAACGGTTCTATCTTAGATGACTTAGCAGATGGTTTATTTATTACTACTGTTGATGTACCTGAAGGTGCTAAGCGCTTAGTAGTGACAACGTCTGATTCTACTTCGCCTGACCTAGACCTATTTGTGGTTATTGATGCAAATGGCGACGGTATACCTACTGAAGACGAAATAGTGGCAAGTGCTGCTACAGGTTCGGCAAGTGAAAGAGCTGACATTGAATTGCCAGCTGCAGGCATGTACTGGATGATTGTACAGAATTGGTCTGCATCAGCCGCGGATGCCATTGATACCTTCAACCTCAACTATGCGCTAGTTGATGGCGAAGTTGGTACTAACCTTAGTGTTAGTGCGCCAAGTTCAATAGCTCAGTTAACCGAATTTGATATTCGTATGACTTACGATTTGGTTGGCGGTATGGAAGGCGACTTGTACTTTGGTGCAGTTGATTTAGGTACCTCATCTGAAAATGCGGGTAACCTCGGTTTGGTTGCTGTTGATTTAGTGCGCGGTCAAGATGACGTTCGTGTAACATCTCCATCGCTAGAAAGATTAAATCCTGGTGATACTCTGGAATTCTCGGTTGAAGTTGATGCTAACTTTACTAACGAAGACAGAGATTATGAAGTATCTTTAACTTTACCAGCAGGCGTTACGCTAGATGAAGCAAGCACTGATGCTGTCGTTGAAGGTGATACACTTACTTGGACGCTAACTCAGCCTTCGTTATTTGGTGCTGAACCTTCTTACCGCGTGGCGACAAACGGCTCTGATGCTACCTGTGCTGTGCCATTTGGTGCTGGTGGGTACGTTGATCTAGCTGGCTTTGGTATTGGTTTAAGCCCCGCAATTGATGGTGATGGCCAAGCTGCTACGTTTAATATTGTGACTCAATTCTTAGGAACTGAATATCCAGGCTTTACTATTACTGAAGACGGCTTTATTACTTTAGGTAATGACGTTGGCGATGAACAGTATGTTAATCAGCTGTTTCCAAATGTTGCTGTACCTAATGCAGTCATAGCTCCTTTATGGCGTGATATGGTTGCCGACATTGCTGGTGGTAGTGGTGTTTCAGTAGCTACAGCTGGTGCTCTCACCATTATCGAATGGGACAATATGCTAACGTTCTACGATGTTGACGACAGAGCTGACTTCCAAATTGTTATGGATAACGCAGCAGGACCTGGAGATGTAAGCATAGCGTTCGCATATACTGATATGATACATACCGCAGCAACGGGGATTCCAACGACTATTGGTTATGAAAATGCAGATGGTACAGATGGTGTCACTACACATTATGTCGGTTACTTTAATGATGATGCCCCTATCGGTGATGTTGGCGCTGATGCGGTAGATGGAACGGTAATTTGCTTCTACTTGCAACCAGTTGACGATGCACCTACGCAGCTTTCATTTACCGTTACGGTTGATGACACTAATACGGGTGGTCCAATTCAACTGCTTGCCATGTCTTCAGTGACTAACCTACCTGGTACAGCCACTGTTGCATCAGAAGTATTTGGTGACGTGCAAGTTGAAGGTGCTCCACAGCCTACAATAGGCGGTAATACAGAAGCTAGCTTAGAGGTTATTGAATTACGTGAGCTTCCTCTAGCTGGCCTAGTTGTTGAACCTAATGGTGATGATTTTGACATCACTTGGGTACAAGTAGCTGGTCCAGCAGCGGTTATCGCTGGTAACGGACTTGCAGAAGCTAAGTTGATTGCTCCTGAAGTAACAGAAGACTCTATGGTTGTTCTTGAAATGAGAGTCGTTGATAGCAATGGTAATTCAAGCACTGCTATCGCTAATGTTATGGTCAAAAACAACATTGCTCCAACACTAAGTGTGAGTGCTCCAGCAAGTGTGCAAGAAGGTCGAATGATTACTGTAAGAGCCACAGCTACTGATCCAGAGGGTGATAATGTAACCTTCACTATCAATGGTGTCGCTGGTAGTTCACTTACAGTGGAAGCACCTAGCACCAACTCTGATACTCAACTTGCGTTTATAGTTGTTGCCTCAGATGGGTTGAATACCACAGAAGAAACAGTATCAGTAACTGTTACTAGTAAGTCTGGTGGTAGTACTGGTTGGATTGCATTACTGTTATTACCTATCGTTTGGTTACGCAGAAGAAAAACACACTAATCTGTTTAGTGAGAAACTAGTTAGCTTCTGAGGGTAACCTCAGTGGCTAGTTAATTCCTAAGGCTTGATTTCGGTACTTTATCGAACTCAGGCCTTTTTATTTTTAGGACAGTCTTGTAACCCTCAAAAAAACGAGTAAATATTTGCTATCTACTCCCGTACTTTTTAATTTACTACCTGCTGTGTCATTCCAACTAGCCGCTCAAGATAAAGCCTGAGTCGGTCGCAGGCTCATCGATGGGTTTTGGCATGAACCAATAGTGTTATTCTTGTGAAAAATGACTTGGTTGAGAAGGTTGGCACAATTGATACATTACCTGCCCCCCAGGGATGAAATTATTTCAACTGAAGGTATGGATGTCTTGCCAGGATTATGGGAAAGCCATGCACATTTAATGCTAAATGGCCATTCTGATTATGCTTACTGGGATAAAGCCTACGCTGGTAAATGGGGTACTGAAATCATGCATATACCAAAAATCATTAATGCAAACCTTAGATATTGATATTATTTTTCATCAACCAGTGCTTGATAAGTTAAATTACGCAAGTCATCGGCATAACGATGTGTGCTGTTTGGGATAAACTGCGCCATACCGATTATAATTATATTCTCAACAGGGTCCACTCTAAAGTAGGTTGAAGCTAAACCTGACCAACCAAAGTTACCTTCAGAACCCATAAATTTGAGCGCGCCTGTATCCATGGTCACTGACATTGCTAGTCCATAACCTTCGCCAGCAGCCCAATTGCTGTATGGTAGTAAATTAGCAGGAAGATGATTTGTACGCATGTACTCGACTGTTTTACGGCCTAAAATTCGCACACCATTTACTTCACCGTTATTTAACAACATACGAGCAAATGTCAGGTAATCATCCATTGTCGAGACCATACCACCACCACCATTGTGGATAGCAGGGTCACTCAGAAAATCACCTAATGATTCGTTTTCCAGTATCGCCATTTTGCCTTCTTTATCATTATGATAAATCGCGGATAAACGATGTGCTTTTTCAGCGGGTACATAAAAACCGGTATCATGCATATTCAACGGACCAAGAATTTCTTGTTTGACATAATCACCTAGTTTCATGCCGCTGAGCTTTTCTACCAAAAAGCCAATCACGTCAGTATTTACGCCATAGTTCCATTGTGTTCCTGGTTGGTGATTAAGCGGCAGCTTTGCCAGTTCTGATAATACATTCTCTCGCGTCGTTTTGCCTTGTATCATTGCCGAAGAGCGATACAGTTTATCCACTTCACTGCCGCTGAAGCCATAACTAAAACCGGCAGTATGGGTAAACAAATCAATAATACGTACTGGTGATTTTGCGTCTTCTAACAGCATGTTTTCACCACTGCCACTGACATATACTTTTAAATTTTCTAATTCGGGCAAGTACTTCGCAATGGGGTCATTCATATGAAATTTCCCTTGTTCCCAAAGTCTCAACGCCGCCACAGCAGTAATTGGTTTGCTCATTGAGTAAATACGAAAAATAGTATCTCGTTGCATCGGTTTGCCTACTGCTTTGTCCTGCATACCCTGAGCAGAAAAATGCACGGTTTGATTATTTCGAGAAATTAAAGTGACTATGCCAGCAAGTTTTCCTTCATCGATATATTCTTGCATCTTGTCATTAATGCGCAATAAACGTTGCTCAGAAAAGCCTTGTTTAGTATTAAAAGATGATGCTTTACTTTGTGGAGTGGGTGCGTAAGAGCCATTTTCACTAACAGATACAACGCAGGCGGTTAGGTACAAACTAAAGAGAATTACTAAGATTTTTTTCATAATTATTTTTATTACTACATTTGTTAGTGCATGACTCAGTGTAACCCCTGTGACTTGGCTTGCAAATCAGAATTTTAGATTGCTACTTACCTAATATTTTGTAAAACCGTGTAAATTTGGCTACCCTAACTTCTAAATAACACTTGCCACGATCCAAAAAAAACAATACTTTGCTGGCCAACAAAAGCCATACCGATGAGCTTGAGTATCTTGAATGTGATATTACGTTATCCATGTTTAACCTTTGGATTGCAGCCTTGAGCATATTGTAGTTGCAACAAAAAAAATGCTGCAATCATGTTAACTGATGCAGCATTTTTGTATCTAAACTAACTGATTAATGCGTTGTTACGAGTTATATAGAAAACCCGTTATGAACCTTATAATCTATCAGCGTTCATGACTTTTACCCAAGCGGCCACAAAGTCGTCTACAAACTTCTGTTTCGACGTGTCAAAGGCGTATACTTCAGATACCGCACGTAACTCAGAGTTTGAACCAAAGATTAAGTCAACCGACGTAGCGGTCCATTTTGTTTCTCCAGTGCTGCGATCAAGACCTACATAAATGCCGTCTTCAGCAGACTTTTCCCAAACCGTCGACATATCTAACAAATTGACAAAGAAGTCATTGCTTAATGTGCCAGGCTTAGAGGTCAACACACCATGCTGTGAGCCGGCATAATTTGCATTAAGTGCGCGTAATCCACCGACCAACACGGTCATTTCCGGTACTGAAAGATCGAGTTGATCTGCCTTATCAACTAACATTTCAGTCGGCGACTTATAACTCTCTTTTACATCGAAGTAGTTACGAAAGCCATCGGCGCTAAGCTCTAACAATGAAAATGAATTAACATCAGTTTGCTTTTGTGTGGCATCTCCACGTCCAGCAGTAAAAGGCACTTGTATCCCATACCCTGCGTCTTTTGCAGCTTTCTCAATTGCAGCAGCACCGCCAAGAACGATTAGGTCTGCAAGTGATACTTTGTCATTTTTGAACCAGCCAGCATTTGCTTCACTCTGAATTTCTTTGAGTACAGTTATTACTTTAGCGACTTCAGCTGGATTGTTAACCGTCCAATCCTTTTGTGGAGATAAAGCAAGGCGTGCTCCATTTGCACCACCGCGCATGTCTGTATCACGATAGCTTGCGGCAGACGCCCATGCTGTTCTGACTAATTCCTCAACAGTGAGGCCAGAATCAAGTATTTTAGATTTAAGTTTAGCAGCGTCATTACCGCCAATTGTTGATTGCGTATCCTCTGCAATAGGATCTTGCCAAATTATAATATCTGCAGGTACTTCGCTACCTAAAAAGTTTCTTCTCGGTCCCATATCTCGATGAGTCAGCTTATACCAAGCTTTCGCAAAAGCGAGTTGATATTCTTTTGGATCTGCTAAAAAACGCTCAGCAATTTTTCTGTACTCAGGGTCAAACTTAAATGCTAAGTCAGCAGTGGTCATTACTGGCGGATTAAACTTACCTTCTATATGAGCATCAGGCACTATTTTGTGCAGTGATTCGTCGGTAGGTATCCACTGAATTGCTCCTGCAGGGCTGCGTGTTTGCTTCCATTCAAAATTCAAAAGGTTACTAAGATATAACGACGTCCAGCGTGTTGGGGCCTGTGTCCAAGCGCCTTCTAAGCCACTTGTAATAGTATCTTCGGAATGGCCTTTAGCACATTTGTTTTTCCAGCCTAAACCTTGCTCTTCAATACCTGCTGCAGCAGGTTCTGGACCTAAACAATCAGCAGGCTTGTGTGCTCCATGCATTTTGCCAAAAGTGTGTCCTCCAGCGGTTAATGCCAATGTTTCTTCATCGTTCATTGCCATGCGACTAAACGCGGTACGAATGTTTTTGGCGGAACCAATAGGATCAGGAACGCCTTTTGGACCTTCAGGGTTTACGTAAATTAAACCCATGTGAGTCGCCCCTAATGGACGCTGTAGCTTGCCACCAATGTCTTCACGATCACTTGCCAGCATTTCGATTTCAGGACCCCAATAAACTAAATCAGGTTCCCAATCGTCGGCACGTCCGCCTGCGAAGCCATAGGTTTCAAACCCCATGTTTTCTAAAGCAACATTACCAGCTAGGACCATTAAGTCAGACCAAGACAGCGCCTCACCGTACTTCATTTTGATTGGCCAAAGAAGTCTGCGTGCTTTGTCGAGATTGCCGTTATCAGGCCAACTGTTTAGTGGTTCAAAACGTTGCTGTCCGCCAGCAGCGCCGCCGCGACCGTCTAAGGTTCGATAAGTACCTGTGCTGTGCCATGTCATACGGATAAAGAAAGGACCATAGTTACCAAAATCAGCCGGCCACCAATCTTGTGAGGTGGTTAGCAATGTGTTGATATCTTTCTTTGCAGCAGCAAGATCGAGTTTATTAAATGCGTCAGCATAATTAAAATTTGCACCGTAGGGGTTTGATCTTTGGTCGTGGTCACGCAGAGCAGACAGATTTAATTGATCAGGCCACCAAAATTGATTAGTTTTGGCTTGGTTAGCCTGCGTAACGCCTGTGCCCTTGGCTCCTTTTGGCTTACTTATTTCGGCAGTTTCAGCCAAAACACAACCAGACATAAGAAGCAGGCTGACGACTCCGGCAATCCGTGTAGTGGAAAACAGTCTTGTTTTATTCATATTCCATATCCTTTGTTCAACTAAAAAGTTAGTGCGAACGGCATAGGCGTGTAACAGAATTCTTTACTCTGTGAACTATGCTTGTTCGCAGCCAAAACGAATATCGCAATGGTTAACAAAGTATAGACTCTAAACGTTAGAAGCAGCGGTGAATAAAATCGATTGTTGTAATCGGAAAATTTATTGTAGTTTATTTTACAGAATTTAATAACAAAGCGCGGATTGCCAATTCAAAATCTTCGATTTAGTGTTGGTCGTTCGTTCAAGGCAAAACAACACCTCGGTTGCTGCGATTGAGTTTGCTAGATGAAATTATAATAAGGATTAGAAGTGTAAGCCGCTTTTTAATTAAGCGGCTCTATTTGGTAATCCTTTGGTTTGTTAGTTGCCGTATAAATAGACGAGGGTGTTGCTTTATCCGCCAGTACCATTGTATTTAGCAGCACTAATAATTGACCATATATGCGCAATTGCGCCGATAGGCCACATGAATATTAGAATGACAGTTACCGATAAAGTATAACTGACCGTAGCGACAATAAAGAAAGCGAGCGCCGCCAATATTCTGCCTTGTACTAATTGCCCTAAACCGGGAATAAAAAATGAGCAAATTGCAGCAATTACATTACCGCCTGATCCTTGTCCTGACATAAGTCCTCACTTATTAGCTTCAAAATAGAAGCGTTTACTTATTAACGTTGTTCGTAACTTATTAGAAACAGCTCGATTGTACAAGTGCGTCAATAGATTAGATTGTTAAAAGTTGTTACACGCGGCCATGTTAAGATCATTTATAGCGTAAACAAAACTGTCTTTTTCTTTTTTCACCTATTGGCTGCAAAATAGCAGACAAAAAAGCACTTCAAATTTTTATAATAGTTGACGAGCCTAATTACTGTCGATCGCGCCAGCGTTTGGTTAAGTCACCGTATGCGTCGATTCTTCTGTCTCTGAAATATGGCCAAATACGTTTTACGTTTTCAGTGCGCTGCATGTCGAGTTCAACTGACAGCACTTGCTCATCAGCACTGTTGGCTTGAGCTAGTATTTCACCCTGTGGCCCAGCAATAAAACTGTGTCCCCAAAACTGAATACCAGCATCGCCAGCAATCGGTGAGGGCTCAAAACCAACCCGATTAGCAACCACAACAGGAACCGAATTTGCGATGGCGTGAGCACGTTGAATGGTTTGCCATGCGTCACGCTGGCGCATTTGTTCGTCAAGCGTATCGGTTTTATCCCAGCCAATTGCCGTTGGATAAAATAAAATATCTGCGCCAGCCATTGCCATCAGTCTTGCAGCTTCTGGATACCACTGATCCCAACAAACCAACACACCGAGTTTACCAACACTGGTTTGAATCGGTTCGAAACCGGTATCGCCAGGGGTGAAATAAAATTTCTCATAAAATCCGGGATCATCCGGAATATGCATTTTGCGATATTTGCCAGCTATTGCAGCGCTGCGATCAAATACAACGGCCGTATTGTGATACAAACCGGATGCGCGTTTCTCAAATAACGAGGTAACTAAAACGATATTTAGTGACGCGGCTAGCTCACCAAAGTAGGCGGTTGCGTCGCCAGGAATTGGCTCTGCCAAATCAAAAACGTCTACGTCTTCCTGTTGGCAAAAGTAAAGCGTACTGTGCAGCTCCTGCAATAAAATACACTCGCATCCGTCAGCCGCTAATTGTTTGACTTTTTGTGCACTATTGGTCCAGTTTTCAAGTTTGTTGTTAGATACAACAGATTGCTGAACTACACCTATTTTTAATGTTGATTTCATTTGTTCTGAACTCGCATTTTTGCTCTGGTTATCTGCTGTTTGAATACTCACAATTCGCACACTCCGCTTTGTCCTTTTTGAATTATTTCAGGCTTTAAGGTACCCATAGGTACTTGCATTGTAATGCAATGTAAACTGCCAAATTGCTGGACTAACGGTGCGCAGTTAATCGCCACAATTTTGTGATTTGGAAATGCATTTTGAATGATTTCTAAGGCTTCGGTATCTTCTTTTTGCTTATAAATAGGAAATAAAACCGATTGGTTGCAAATAAGGAAATTTGCGTAAGATGCTGGTAAGCGCTCACCATCGATATTGTGCATGTTGGGCAGAGGAAGCTCGTAAATCGTATGTGTTGGAAATACTTTTTCGCATTCTATCCGTAGCTTACAAAGCCCCTTAAAATGATCATCATCTGGTCGGTTATAAGCACCTTGAATAACGAGACCATGCAACGGTGTAAAGCGCACCAACGTATCGATATGTCCGTCGGTATCATCGCCCTCTAAATGACCATGTTGAAGAATGTTGATGTTAGTAGCACCTAGTTGATGAGTGAATACGTCAACATATTCTTTTTCAGTTAAGGCACCGTTTCTCAATTCATTGAATAAGCATGAATGGGTTGATATTAGGTGTTGGTTTTGGTCAATTTCAAGTGCACCGCCTTCCAATACAATATCGCAATGCTGCATAGGTTGCTGACACAAACTGGCTAAAACCAGTTGATTTATTTTATCGTCTTTACTGGCATCAAATTTCTGACCCCAGCCATTGAACCGAAAACTCACAGGTACGTTACCATTGGCTGACTCGCACGTTAAAAATGCGTAATCACGAGCCCATGTATCATTGTAATCGCAGGTTATGCAAAGCACTTTTGCCCTATACGGAATAATACTTTTAATTAAGCCTAGCTCTTGTTCACGACACAAAAGAATAACTATTGCACTGGCAGCATTAATCTCGTTAATTAAATCAACGTAGGTAAGCTGAACTTCTTCAAGCCATGGCTGCCAATCTGTATCTGCATTAGGCCATGCGATAATAACCGCTTCTTGCTCAGTCCACTCGGGGAGAAGCGTTAAATTTTGCGTTGCAGGTGTAAAAGACATAATTGGCTGGGTTCCTAACCAAATCAGGCATCTAGAGTTAATCTTTGGATTATAGCGATTATTGCGCCCATTGCCATGTTGCTGTTAAGAAAATTCGTCGAGGTTGTCCAACAAAATAACGATAATTGCCAAAACCAAAGTCGGCTCTTTCAGCGTAATCTTCATTCAACAGGTTATAGATGTTTGCACTCAAGACTATTTGTTCTGAGTAAGCATAGCGTAGATTAAAATCGAGTAAGGTGTGGCCTGCATATTCGGCAGTATTTTCCGGATTTAGAAAGTAGTTGCCCATACGCTGAAGTGATAACTCGGTTAGTAGCGAAGCGTTGATATTCCAACCCAATTGTATGGAACCCATAAATTCAGGTGCAGTGTCAATTTCATTGCCTTTTATGTTAATGCGAGCTAGTGTGAGAGCGTTTGTATACTCATGCTTAGCATAACTTAAATTGCCTTTTATATAGATATTATCATTCACATTATATGCGCCAGATACTTCAGCTCCGTCGTGAGCAGTTTCGCCGTTTGAGACGTTTTGTCTATTGCTGTCTTGGAAAATAAAGTTTGATTTATCTTGCACAAAAATAGCGGCATTAAGATTAAAGTGGTCTGAATATAAACGCCAACCTAGCTCCAAAGCGTCCATTTTCTCGGCATCTAAATCAGTAATAACCTGATTATTTTGGAGTCGAAATAATTCAGTCGCTTGTGGGGCTCTGAATCCTTGACTCCATTTCGCATAAATCGACTGCTCGTTATTTATTGAATACAGCACGGATAATGAGGGGGAAAATACTGAAAAGTCGACTTCCTGGTCAACCGGGCGAGAGAATCTGCATGCAGTGACGCCCATAGCGCAGGCACTACCGTTGGACAGAAGATTGTCATATTCATAGTTAATATACTCGAGGCGACCACCAGCGGTAACGAGGAAATCTGACAGCTGCCATTGTATCTGTAAATACGAACCAATTTGGGAGGAATCTACATCGTAATCATAATGTTCGCCAGCAGGAATGGTGGGAGAGAAATCCTGGGCTTGGAATTCGCGTAAGTTAGCGTGAGTAAAGTCAGTATCCAGCCCCGCTATGATCGAGAGTCCGTCGTTCACATAGGAATATTGTGTTTGTAATCCGATGCTCGTACTACTGTTTTCTTCCAGCGCTTTCCAAGGCAAAAAATGCTGTAAAAATGCCATTTCATTCCATCTTACGAAAGGGGTTAGAGTCACTTTCCCATACTGTAACTCACGACTAAACGCTGAGTATGCGCGCAATGACTTGGCATCCCTAAAAGCCTCAGGATTGGGGTTAGAGCGACGAACTTGCTCGTCTTTGAATATCTCAAAACCTTCCACAAAGCCAGCAGTTTCTTGGTTCAGATTGGCCATATCGATTAGCGTTTTATTCTGCCAAGTATCGCCTTTATATTCATACACGACGTTGAGTTTTTGTTGGTCATAGCCGCTATTGGCTTGATATCCATTGTTTTGAGTTAAGTTAGTAAATAACCCAAATGCAGAATGGTTTTGTTGCGACCGAAAGCCTAAGCTGGTTTTGATATGATCATCGCGCCCTGCACGAATCGCTATATAATTGGCTTCGTCAGAAAACGCATCAGCTGATAAGATATTGATAACACCATGTACTGCATTCGTTCCATATAAGGTGCTTGCAGGACCACGCAATACTTCAATCGCTTTTGCTTGCTCTGAGTTTGCATCGAATAATTGATTGGCATTGCAAAAGCCTGGAGCACGCAATGAAATACCATCAAGAGCCATAAAAAAAGCACCGCATCCACCCGCACCAGTTAGCACCGGGGAGCGCACTGCAGTCAAGTGTTCCTGACCATTACCGCGACTTATCCAAGTGCCTGAAATGCGGCTTAACGCTTGGCTAATATGTTGGTGTCCAATTAAATCTAAGGCCCTTGAGTCAATCGCGCTAACGCTTGCTTGGGTGGACAACATGGTTGTTTTGCTGCGGTTTGCTGTGACTACGATCCTTTCCACAGACGGCTGAATTTGTGAGTTTGCGCTTTGTTGTTTGTTTGCAACTACAGAACTCTCAATTTGCGCTGCGTTGGCATCCACATTCGCACCTAAGAATAACAACGGTATAACTAAGAGTAATGTTGCAAATGAAGGCGCGTAGAACCAATTTGTAGCTTGCTCAGCATAAGACCAAGAAACTTGACGATGAAAAATTGTCATTTTAAACCTGTAATTTTTAATTTAAAAAATTTTGAAATAGTAAAAGTGAGTAAACAACTGACTTATTTTAAATGCCGCCCACCATCTAAATGCAGAGTCTGACCGGTCATATAATCACTGCTAAACAAGTAATTAACCGCTTTCACGGCTTCTGCTGCTCCTGGACAAATTTCAAGTAATGATTTTTTAAGGGCTTTTGCTCGGTAAATAGGGGAGTCGTCATCGTTGAACATTACCAATGCCGGTGCAATGCTGTTTACTTTTACCTTAGGCGCTAATAATGCGCTAAAAGACAATGTTAGGTTATGCAGAGCCGCTTTGCTTGCAGCATAAGCGATATGTTTTTTGCTGCCTTTTACTTGCACATAGTCGGTCATATGAATAATGTCGCTAACAACGCTATTCGATGACAACATATGTTGAAATGCCAAATTCAATTGATAAGGTGCATTAGCATGCACTTGCATCATTTTTTGAAACAGTTGGTTAAAATCGTCAGTGTTGGCTTCTTGATCCCAGTCGGAAGCGTTGTGCACGAGTGCACGTAATGTCTTGGTTCGACTTTTTACATCAGCAATAAGCTTTACCAAACCATCTTGAGATGCAAAATCAGCTTGAATTGCGACTGCCCCCAAAGCTATTAATTCATCTACTGAGGGCTTTTTCGTTCTATATGTTACAATTACTTCATGGTGCTGAGCTAATAAATCTTTTGCGATAGCTAAACCGAGGCGTTGTGCGCCACCTGTAATGAGTATGGGTGAAGTCATGAAATAACCGAGTCCTTATGGTGATTGCTGTTGATAGGTCAGTGAATTGATGATCAACGCTTATACGTTGCTTTTCTTAAATTCGAACAAAATTAACTTTTTTTAAAAAATTTAAGGAATAGAGGTGAAAAAGTAAACCTTTCTGACAATGTAGCACGTATATGTATATATATAATTAAACGGAAGACCAAATGTTAGCAAATGAAGCTATAAAAATTCGTGGAGCGGCTGAACCTTCAATTTCAGCTGAAGCGACTATTGTCCGCCGAGCATTGGAAGCTAAAGGCCTTGAAACGCCGATGGTTGAAAACGGATTAAGTAACGAAGAGAAAAGAATACGAATTCAGGCAGCAATGCGTGATGTGATGGAGACTCTTGGGCTAGATTTAACTGATGATAGTTTGCAAGATACGCCAAATCGAATCGCTAAAATGTATGTGAATGAAATCTTTTCTGGCTTGGACTATCGCGCGTTCCCAAAAATAACTCAAATTGAGAATAAGATGAGTATCGATCAGCCTGTGCAGGTAACAGACATCAGTCTGACCAGCACATGTGAACATCACTTTGTGACAATTGATGGTACTGCTACGGTGTCTTATATACCGAAGGACACGGTACTTGGTCTGTCAAAGATAAATCGGTTAGTTGGTTTCTTTGCGCAACGCCCGCAAGTGCAAGAGAGATTGACTCAACAAGTGATGGTGGCCATTCAAGCCTTGACCGGCACAGATGATGTTGCGGTTAGTATTAATGCAACGCATTACTGCGTTAAAGCCAGAGGCATAAGGGATAGCCAGTCCTATACTAAAACAAGCTCGTTAGGAGGGGCCTTTCATCGCAACCCAGACTTGCGCAGAGAATTTTATAACAGTACCCAAAGCATGGGTTGAGTAAACCTTATTAAAAAATTGCTCAGATACCAAAAACCCAAAGTAATTAAAACTCACTTTGGGTTTTTTTGAGCTAAAATACCGCAAATATTATGATTTCACTAAATGAAAGTTAGTCAGTCTGCCGTCCATATAAGTGACTTTTTTACCATCAAAAAACGCATTCTCCTCTAGCATTATCCTAATCGGTATTAAGACACAGATAGGTAATGCCGAAGTCCATGTGCACCACATAACGTCGTCGGTTGTTGTCACTCCTGGTTTTATAAAACCACTGGTGTAGGCTTCTTTTATAATAGCGTGACCTATTTTTATGATCGTTGGGTAGAGTTCCATTACAAGGTGAAGCGTTTACTCATTTCATTACCGGCACCATCACGCACAACCACTTTTAGTTCTTTTACCGATTCTATTGCGTCAGGCATTACAACCGCTCTATATGGCTGTGTGTTATCCATTGCAATAAACGTTTCTACGTCATCCTTATCCACTAAGTAAAAATCAACTTCGGCGAATGGTAGTGCTTTTTGCTCGCCAAATGTTAGGTTGACAGGGATAAATAAACGGTCGTTGTCTGTGTATGTCCCAGGCATTATAATATCAAAAATTTCACTGCCTTTATGCATTTGTTCGGCTTTGAGTAACACAAAACTAAGCGGTTCTAAGGTGGTAGATAATTTGCCCTGTTGGACCTTTGCATTATTACCAAACAGGCTGGAGTAACTCAGTGAATCAACTTTTAATGATACATTTCGTGTTTGCATGCCCATATTGAAAATGGCCAAATATTCAAATTTTTCGTCAGCATCGATGCGTGAAAATGCGATAATTCTATTCGTATTATCAATCAGCCTGTTTTGGTGAAGGCCAGTTCTCAATGTCGTGTGTTCTGCACGCAGTTTCGCGAATTTTTTCAAGGACTGATAAATAGGATGCTGCTGGTTAAAATTATCGTCAGCGGTAGTCTGGCGACTACCAATAAGTGTGTTGTCGTTATAAACATCAACTAACGAGGGGTCCATGTCTTCGCGCGCATCAACATCACCACCATCGCCAGTAAAACCTTGCTCGTCACCGTAGTAGACGATAGGAATGCCGCGCGACATATACATAAATGCATGACCAAGGACACTGCGCTGTAGTTTTTCGGCTTCTGAAATGTTTTTAAATCCTTGGTTGATAAACCAACCCACACGTCCTGCATCATGGTTGCCTAAAAAGTTCATGAGTAAATCGGGTGATGAATCGGCATCTCTGTAATAGTCATCGTTGTCGAACAATTGGCCAAGCCGGTTTATGTCCTTATTGTAAAATAGACTGTCTTTGAGATTAAAATGAAAACCAAAATCAAGCACTGAGGGAAGCTTACCTGCAGTCGTGAATTTACTCAGTCCTGCTGGGTTGCCGTCATAAACTTCACCAAAAATATGGAAATTAGGAATACCCATTGCTTTGGCATGAGCAACAATAGAAGGTCCGAAACTCTGCCAAAAACTTAAATCAACATGTTTTACCGTGTCAATTCTGAATCCGTCTGGTTTAAATTCATCAATAATATTTTTAAAGATTTGGGTCATACCTTGAACAACAGCAGGGTCGGAGGTTTTTAAGTCATCAAGTCCAGCAAAATCGCCATTAATAGCACTCTCGCCTTGCCAAAAACTGTCTCCTTGATTATTGTAATACTTAGTATTGTTTAACCATTCTGGAAACTTAACCGCTTTATTTGATTCAGGTAGAAAAGGAGTATAGGCATCGCCGTTTGCGACTTGTTCTATACTCTTATATTCGCACCCAGTTTCGCCTGTAACAAACGTTCCATCTGGATTGTGGCATTCTTTATATTTGATAACATCGGCTGTGTGGTTAGTGATAATGTCAAAAAATACTTTAATACCGCGCGCATGAGCAGCGTCGATTAAACTACGCAAGTCTTGATTTGTGCCAAAGTGAGGATCAATTTCTGTAAAGTCGATAATCCAGTATCCATGATGACCGAAACCGTCGTCCTGAATTGCGCGGTTGCGCAATAGTGGCGTCATCCAAATAGCAGTTACTCCCATGTTTTGGATGTAATCTAATTTAGCCTCAACACCCTGGATATCGCCGCCGTGAAACGCCCATTTTGAGGTTTTATCAAACCCACCAAAAGAAATGGGCCGATTGGGGTCGCCGTTATCATTATTCGGATTTCCATTATGAAAACGGTCGGGCATTAAAAAGTAAAAAACATCATCCTTTATATCACGAGTTAAGTACTCAGTATTCTCATTAACAACATCATCAATACTTTTCGCCGACGTTGATGTGTGCTGTGAGCACCCGCCTAACGCGAGTATTACTGAACCGAGCATCAGCACTTTTACCAATGAATGGTTAGCCAAACTGCGTACTTTCATATCAATTTCTCTTCCGTATCGTCATTTCTAATTATATAAAGGGTGACTTATTTACTTTTTTATAAATGCTCGCAACTGTTTAGGGTACTTCATGCCCGCGCGCAGTTTCGAACAATAAGTACCAATCTTCTCTCGATAAACTCACTTTGTTAGCTTGCGCGCACTCTACAATTCGCTTCACGTTAGTGCTGCCAAATACCGGTTGAATATTAATTGGATGTTTTAATAACCAAGCAAGTAATATTGCATTAGGATTGCTTGAATAACGATTAGCAAGTTGGGTTAATAATTTTGTTGTTGCGAGTTCACTTGGCATAGGCTTGTTACTTGGGTTTCCTGTAAAAATTCCTTTTGCTAGTGGCGACCATGCTTGTAGTTGTATATTTTGTTGCTCACAAAATTCCATAGAGCCTCGCGGAAATCCACTGTGGCAGCCTTCTTTCATGTTTGTGGTTATACTTTCTTCAACGAAGTCCGCGTGCTGTAAGCTCATTTGTAATTGGTTCGCAATAATCGGAACCGAGAGAGCAGACTGCAGCCATGCAATTTGACCAGCGTGCATATTTGAAACCGCTAAGTGAGAAAACTTACCTTGTTTGTGCAGTTTTTCCAGAGCTTCTGCAGAATCATCAAGATCCATCAATGGGTCTGGACGGTGCAGAAATAAAATATCCACATTTTCTGATTGTAGGCGCTTCAAACTGCTATGTAGCGCTGATGTTATCCATTGGGGGGACAAATCATATTGTTTCACTTCATACGTAGGCGTTAGTTTAATCCCAACTTTGGTTTGTAGAACGATATTTTTACGTAAAGAGGGTGTTGTTCTTAACACTTTACCAAATACTTCTTCAGCCTTGCCGAAGGTGTAAATGTCGGCTAAATCGAAGGTGTTAATTTTATTTTCAAGGCACGTTTCAATAATCTGTTGTGCTTGTTTTACGTCGTTTTCTTCTGCCGGAGTCTCATTCCAACCGCCACCTAATCCCATGCAACCATAAACGAGTTGGCTAGCTTGAGGGTAATATTCATGAATAGGAATTTCAGTCATCTTGTAAATCTCTGCAAGTAGTTAAATAAATGTAACAGTAATCGTCCAATGCTTGTTAATGAATACGTATGCGAAGGCATGTTTTCATCATTGGCCGCTTAGCGGTCTAATGTATTAGCAGTGTAGAGATTCGGGTTAAATTAGCAAAGATTAAGTGCCTAAAAAAGCGAAGAAATGATCTTTTGATGCTTATGGCCTGAATTTATGACGAAATGCTTGTTTGCTACTAAATTGATAATAAAGGTTGATTTTGCGCGTTTAAAGCGCAATTTTTTTGTAAATTTTAGATAAATATAATAAAAATGAAATAATTTATAGTAGTCTAGGGTCTACACTAGGATGGAAAAATTAAACGAATGATCAAAACTTTGCATCAAGTAATGATAAGAACTAAAAAGTGAAAGGGACAACATGTCAAATAGTTATGTAGATGTAATAGAACAAGCAATTAGCTTGCTTGATGACATTAGTCTAGCCGATTACCAAGAAGTATTGGCTCCCCATTTTTCAAGCAGCATTGGTGCTCATGTCCGTCATATTGTTGATCATTTTCTTGCGTTAAAACAAGCGAGTATCAACGGTGAAATTAACTATACGAAGCGCAATCGACATGGTGATGTTGAACAATTCCCGTACGCCGCTATTGCACTATGTGAAAGTATAAACGCATGGTTAAAAGAAACTTGTAGCAGTCAGTTGTTGAATCAAAGTGTGTTAGTAACGACCGACATAGATATAAGTCACACCAAATCCCCAACCTGTGAGTCCACGCTAGAAAGGGAGCTTGTATTTGTAGCGAGTCATGCTATTCATCATTACGCATTAATTCGTATTATCCGAAATATGCAAGGCAAGGCGTTACCAGAATTCTTTGGTTATGCTCCTGCTACCATAACGTATATAACTCGATCAGTATAAATTCTGCTAAATCCACATTATCTTTGTGTGTTTGCGTGTTAATATACGCGTAAATGTAATCAATTCAGCTGTAAAACATGTCTATAGAAACTACCTTATACAATCGCAGTGATAACAAATGCGAACTTTGTACCAGCACAGAAAGTTTGTCTGTTTTTGCATTGCCTCACTCACCAGATGAAACCGCAAACTGCGCTGTTTTAGTCTGTGCTGTTTGTTCTGAGCAAATACTAGACAGCGCTGAATTAAATATTAATCATTGGCGCTGCTTAAACGATTCGATGTGGTCGTTAGTGCCGGCGGTGCAGGTGTTAGCCTATCGTTTGCTACACAAATGTAGCACTGAATCGTGGGCGCAAGATGCACTAGAGATGCTCTACCTAGATGAAGAAACTAAAGCATGGGCTGATGCTGGCGTAGCTGATAACCGTGAGCCAACGCTTGATGTTAACGGTGTGCCATTAGCTGCAGGTGATGCTGTTACTATTATCAAAGACTTAGATGTAAAAGGTGCTAATTTTACGGCTAAACGAGGTACCCCCGTTCGTAACATTGGCCTTAGCGAGAATCCTTTGCATATTGAAGGCAAAGTCAATGGCCAGCGAATTGTCATTATCTCGGCTTACACTAAAAAGAACTAATGTTGCCCATCAGCAGAATTTAGTAATAATGTAGCAAAAGTGAGACTCGGGGTATTTTCCGGTATTTTGTTAAGAGCTTAGCTTTATGCTTGTCGCGGTTTGGCGGTGATCAATTGGCTTCCCAATCACGATAAGCCTTATAGTTTTCACCAACATACAGTTTTAACAACTTCTCTGGTGCACTTGGAAAATGTACACTCAGCAATAAACCGGGGGTGTGATTAAAGCTTTTATCTATACTTAAAGCATGAAATTTAGCGCCCATTTTTAGATATTGACGAGCCAAAACTGGAATGTCTTTTCCATCTTCTTCAATACTACTCAAAAACGCGGTCAGCTGTTCTCGTAGATTAATTTTCTGCGCTAACTCGTCTATTTCTATGTGTTCATTGAATTCAAATGAATTGACCGGTTCTACCTGTGAGGCGCTTTGTGCATCTACGAAGCCTTGTTCGATTAGCTTCACGCTGCGTGGGTCGAATAACTTACTAATTGATACTGTTCCGTAAAGCGTGCGATATTGTGGAAACTTAGCGGCAAGTCGCCCTATACCTTTCCAAAGCAATAGTAAGCCTTGATATGAGCCTTGCATCTCAGGGATTAAAAATGACCGACCCATTTCCATACAGGGGCCCTGCTGATTTGCAAAGCTGGGTTTGAAATTGAACATCTTTTGCAAATATAGACCTGCTGGGCCCTGTTCTTCTGTTAGCTTGTCAGTAAACCCTATGCGATAGGCTCCCACTATTTTTTTACTGACATTTTTAATAATAAAAAGGTGAGTGTAGGTTGCGTCAAAATCGTCAGTATCTATAGGCTGCCCGCTGCCTTCGTTGTGCATTCGAAAAACTATTTCGCGTAATCGAGCAATTTCCTGAACCACTAAAGGAAGCTGCGATTGGTAGCCGAAATAAACTGAATAATCTTTATTTTTAAGCAATAATTGAGTGCTTGGTAGATCATCAACTTCAGAGACTAATTGTTGCGTTGTAATTTCTTCAATAATAGGCAATTGCTCAGCCACTGCATCGCCAGGCCATTGATAATGCCAACGTTGGTCTTGAGCATAACTCAATGCTCTGCACAGCATCGCTTTGTCAGTATGATTAAGTTGTTTGTCGAACTGTTTTTGTTTAATGGGGTTGCCGGTATTAATGACAATTTTAGCGCCGGTTTTATTGAGTAATTCGCGTCCTAACAAAAGCATTCTCAGTTTGAAATATATTTTTTCAATACGATAAAACCCTGGGCTGTTTTCACCATTGACGAAAATAGGCACATATTGGCATTCCTCAATGCTTACTAGGCGACCAACCAGTTTATTCCAAATATGCTCACTGATACCTGACTTAGCCTTCTGATAATAAGACACTTTACCCGCAGGGAAAATAAGCAAAGCGCCTTGCGATTGAACGTGTTTGACGCATTGGCGTAACGAAGGTCCATTTTTGGGATCGTTGGGAGACAGTGGGTTAGTGAAAATAAAGTAGTCAGAAATTTCTTTGAAAATTCCTAGCCCTCTATTAGCTAACACTTTTAAGTCGGGTCGGACTTCGCCAATTAGGCGCGCTAATATAACACCTTCTATGCCACCGAATGGATGGTTACTGGCAATGACCACAGGGCCAGCTTTAGGGATTTTACGTTGTAATTCCTCGGTACCATGAATATCTAATTCGAGTATTTGTATGAGTCGGTCTGAAAAATCTTCTTTGCTTAAGCCCTGCATTTTATGCTGGCGATAGAGCATATCCATTTTTTTGATGCCAAGTAGGCGATCAAGAAACCAGATAAGGACCTTGTTGCCAAAGTTGGACTGCTCCGAGATGTTGCGAATACTAATGGCGCGCTGCATGAATTCCAATGTCTTTGAAGTTGAACTATCTTGTCGATAATGCTGTTTTTAATATGACCAAGATTAGCCTTTTTTCTTTCATTTTGTTAGTGCTTCTTTGTGGTTTATTTTGCATTAGTAATGCTGGTCGTTTAGTTGAGTACTTTAGTCATAATCAATTAGAAGTAATAATAAGTTGAAATTTAGGCTTTGGTGTTTTAAGTCGATAAAGCAAAAAGAGATGAAAATAGAAAATTCGCATTATGGTTATTCTGGCCTAAACTTTTGTTACGAGTTATAAATATTTCATTAATAAGATAATAAACATAAGAGAAACTCATGCTACTAATGTCTCAATTACATATTGATATTGCCAGAAACTCTACGGATGATTTCAACTTGTTTCACGACAAGAGCCGTTGGCATTGGTTACGCGGGAATCCATTTGAGGGCCCCATAGCGTTGGGCTTTCAACTAGGTTGTTTTATTGAATATCAGTGCAAGCTAATGTCAATGAATAGCACGAGTGAAATAGATACAGATCAATTTAGATTCAGTGGGTATGAGTTTACATTTGTAAACTGCGTGCGACCTGATGATGAGATAAGTTTAAGTCTTAAGCAGGGGAAATGGTCGAGTGGCGATGGTTCTAGTGTTTACAGTCGACGTTTTATTCTAAAGGCTAATAAAAAGCCAACTATTGTCGGATTCAAACGGGACGGTAATGAGATGACATTGGCAATGCCTAGCAAACTACCACCGATGCATATGCTTAATGCACTGCCCGATCGGGAGATCGTGCCGGGTACAGATTACTTCTTAAAACGCAAATATATGATTGTTGGTAACGCGAAAAATTTTCTAGCAAGCGCCGGAGTAGAGCAGAGTTTGTTCATTGATGAGTTTGCAGACAAAGTCTACTTCCCTGAAATGTATCCACTGGGACTGATTTCCTCTGCATTGCTTGAAAGAGCCGTATTTGAAGATATTGATTTAATTTCCCATCCTATGATTTATGCAAGTCAGCAACTCTGTATTGATAAACAGCAGCTAGAAGAGTTGCGCAGTAACGATCCGATTAACATTCTTGTGGGCCCTGATATTTCAGACGATGCAAATGAGTTTGGCCCTGAGTCAAGCAGTAAAAAACGTATAATCCAAGAATGTGTTGCTTATGGTAAGGAAGATAAGCCTTTGTTTATAGCAAAAATAAGCATAACTCCGTTAAATAGTTTAAAAAATCAGAATTCTAATTAATTAACATGGTTTTTATGCCCGTTTTAGTCCCAAATAAGGCATAATGTAAGGCGCAACTTTCGACCTCTATTTTTGACTCATATGCACGGTGGACTTGGCATGACGACAACGCTTACTATTCAAACCCCAGACGATTGGCATTTGCATTTCCGTGATGGCGAAATGCTCAAAGAGACAGTACCGGCAACCGCTCGGTGTTTTAAACGCGCCATTGCTATGCCTAATTTGATGCCACCGGTCACGACAACTAAAATGGCGTTAGAATACAAACAACGTATTTTAGATGCTGTTCCCCCGGGTATTGAATTCGAGCCTCTGGTGACCTTGTTCCTAACAAATCAAACCTCTGTACAAGAAATCAAAAATGCTAAAGCTGCGGGTATTGTTGCATCAAAATTATATCCGGCTGGAGCGACAACTAATTCTGACGCTGCGGTCAAAGGCATAAAAACGCTGTATCCTGTTTTTGCAGCGATGCAAGAAGTGGGTATGCTGTTGCTGATTCACGGTGAAGTCACCGAAGCACATATTGATGTCTTCGATCGCGAGAAAGCGTTTATCGAGACTTATTTGCGTGACATCGTAAACGACTTCCCTAACTTGAAGGTGGTTTTTGAACATATTACCACGAAAGAAGCGGTCGATTTTGTGCTCGAGTCTTCAGATAATGTAGCCGCTACCATAACGCCCCAGCATCTGTTGCTCAATCGCAACGATTTATTTGTAGGTGGTATACGACCGCACAATTATTGCTTACCCGTGTTAAAACGCAATGTTCATCAACAAGCATTAAGACAAGTGGTCGCATCAGGTTCAAAAAGCTTCTTTTTAGGCACCGATTCAGCACCACATGAGAAACATAAAAAAGAAAATGCCTGCGGCTGCGCTGGCTGTTACAGTGCATGGAGTGCGATTGAATTATACGCAAAAGTGTTTGAAGACTTAGGTGTTATTGAAAAACTAGAAGGTTTTGCCAGTCATTTTGGGCCAGATTTTTATGGATTGCCACGCAATAAAGGCACCATCACACTCAACAAACAAAGCTGGGAAGTTCCTAGCAATATTAAATTACCCACAAACGGTGACACAAATGATGAAATAGTGCCATTTTTTGCAGGTGAAACCCTACAATGGAAATTAGCATGACATCAACGGCTGTAAATAGCGCAACTTCATTCTCTAGCTTAGGTTTATCGGAACCTTTGATGGAAGCTCTAAATGCCCTAGGGTTTACGCAAATGACGCAAACTCAACAGGCATGCTTACCTGATGTATTGGCAGGCGCTGATGTTGCTGTGCAAGCTAAAACAGGCAGCGGTAAAACACTCGCTTTCGGATTAGCTCTGCTAAGCAAAATTGATGTAGAGGCTAAAAATCCGCAAGCTCTCATTATGTGCCCAACACGCGAATTAGCCGAGCAAGTGGCTGAACAAATTCGTATATTGGCGAAACGCATGTCTAATTTAAAAGTGGTGGCACTGGTGGGTGGCATGCCTATGGGACCGCAAATAATATCATTGCGCTACGGTGCTAATGTCGTGGTTGGCACACCAGGGCGTATTATGGATCATATTGGCAAGCGCACATTAAGCTTAAAAAAAGTGAATTGCTTTGTCCTCGATGAAGCTGACCGCATGCTTGATATGGGTTTCGAAGACGAAATGCGGGTGGTAATGCATCATCTTTCACAAACCTCCTCAGCAGCGACTCGACAAACTCTGTTATTTTCGGCTACTTTCCCAGAACAAATAAAAAGTATTACCGACCAATATCAACGCAATGCAAAGATCATAAAGGTTGACGACGGTCAGTCAGCGCCGAATATAGAACAACAAGCTTATCGTATTAGTAACGAACATCGTACTCAGGCGGTAGCGGCTTTGCTTACTCATCATCAAATAGAGTCGACTATTGTGTTTTGTCGCACACGACGGGAAACCAGAGAGCTAAGTGAAGAGTTATACCAAATGGGATTTGCTGCAGTAGGTTTACACGGTGATTTGGAGCAATCAGAGCGTAGTCAAGTATTAGCTAGATTTGCGAATAAAACCGTGAGTGTTTTAGTCGCGACGGATGTCGCTGCGCGCGGACTCGACATTGAGCGTGTTGATTTAATTATTAACCATAGAGTTAGTGAAGACATCGACACCCATACGCATCGGATTGGACGCACTGGCCGAGCAGAAGAAAAAGGCTTAGCTATTACGTTAATTGATGATGCCGAAGAGCGCAAGTTAGACGAGATAGCAGCGAAAACAGATGCGAAAATTAGCAAGCTTCATATTCAAGGGGTGCGCTTTCACGCAAACCGCATACGAGAGCCTGAATTTGTTTGTATAGCAGTTGATGGTGGTAAACGTGACAAGTTGCGCGCGGGTGATATTTTGGGGGCATTAACTAAAGAAGCCGAAGTGCCGGGCGAAGATATCGGTAAAATTTCGATTTCTGCTCGTAATACTTATATTGCGATAAAAGCCAGAAGTGTAAAGCGCGCATTAAGTCAGTTTCGTGAACGCCGCATCAAGGGCAAACGTTTTAAGGCTAGAAAGCTATAAGTCAACGCAACTAAACGCTTTTTTAGGTTAATCTGACTTGCTTAAATAAATTGAGTGAATAATAAGAAGAGATTAAAATGAATAACAAACTGCTTGGTATTATATTGATAATATTGGGAACTGCACTATCTTTGTGGGGATACGACGTTTACGATTCTGCGGGTTCACAAATTGAGCGCGCTTTTAGCGGAGACACGCCTATAGAAGCTTGGTTAGGCTTAATTGGTGGCGCGATTTGCATCGTGATTGGTATCTTCAGACTAAAATAGGCTATCGACCTTAAATTTTAACCGCAAACAAACGTGCTAGGTTAAGCTAATAAGGCCCGGCCCAATTACTTTTAGTACCACGATACTATTAGTCGTAATCTTTAATTTGCCGTTACTTGCAACATAGAAGTTACCTTGAAATGAGAGCAGTCGATCCAGTGCATCGACACCAGCAAAAAAAGTATCAAGCCAAATGGTTTCAATTTCATCTTGAATAATGAGGTTGTAAAAAATGTTACCTAGTTCATTAACAACGATATTACCATCGGTCGCAGTATAAACAGCAGTTAGGCGATTTACTTTACTTTGCGGAATATAAAAATGGGTATCAATCATTCTTAATATGCTCTGGTCTTTATCAACGAAGTACTAACCGTGGAGTCCTCTTTTCTTCCATTTATCTCTACATATCCATTTAAAATATTTTTGGTAGCTATAAAGTTATATTCTTTAGCAAATATAGATGGATTAAAAAGTAGCAATGCTACAAGAGCGATGCTCTTGATTTTGCAGACTGCATCGATTCGTCAAACCGCAGTTTTTGGCAAAAACGGACCGCACTTTATTATTTCTAAAAAATCAAATTACAGATCCTTAAATAATGAGCGACAGTCAACGCGAATATAACTAAACATCTTTGCCAACGGCTGTTAAGATGTCGGTACTTTATATGAGTACAGTTTATTCGTTAATATTATTGATTCGTTTTTAGGTTCTCCATGGCTATTCCATTACCACCAAAGCTAGAAAAATATTTTAATCAGTTGTCGATAAAGAGTCGTTTGTTTAACCGGCTCCTCAGCTTCTTTTTCATGCCTTTTGTTTTCAAAAGTGGCCTGAAAATGAATTTCGTCGAAGACGACTACTATGCAATCTTGCCGAAAAGACGCATGAACGTTAATTGGTACGGTACAATGTCAGGTGGCGCCATTTTGGGTAACTCAGAGCTAGCCGCAGGTTCTTACCTGTTTATGCTGAGTAAAGGCAACTATCGTATGGTTTGCACCCGTTTGAACTACCGATTTTTATTGCCAAGTATCGACGCAATTATGTACAAAGCGTCTGTCGATTTAGATGAATTAGCAGACAAAATTAAAGCCGGTGGTAAATTTAACATAGAGATGACTATTAAGGTATTTAGAACCAATAAAAACAAAGCAGGTCGACGTATTGGCTCTGGTACTATTAGCTTTCATATGTGGCCGGTGGGTATGTAAACGTGTCAACTACTTGGCAGTACGGTTTCTACTTAGCCTGCTCGTGGCTGTGGTGTTTGGGCGGTTTCTTCCCGTTAATATTAGGCCGCGATTACGGTTGGCCGGCGCTCGCCGCTTTCACTGTCTTTAATGTCGGCGGTGCAATCTCAATGGGCTTTTATTTCAAGCAGCGTGCTCAGCAGCAAACCTTTGAGAGTAACCATAAGCCTGCTATAGCGATCTTCTCGTATGTCACCATAGCGTATCAATTGTTCTTTGTGGCTTGGCTTGGTGCTGTTATAGGTCAACCTATGTTACTGCCAGCAGTACTGGTTATCGCGTTTGCCATCTACCATAGTAAAGGTATTATCACCTATTGGGCCTTGGCATTTTACCTAGCGTCGATTGGTTTATTTATTGGCTTTCTTGGCAGCGATTGGCCGCCAGTCAACCTCAGTGCAAAAGGCTATTGGCCTCACGCTTTGCTTCCGCTCGCGATAGGCTTTATATTTTCGCCTTATTTAGATATTACCTTCCACCGCGCTTACCGTGACAGTGACAATCCCAAGTTAAGCTTTGTGATAGGCTTTGGCGTATTATTTTTGAGTTTGCTCGGTTTTGTATTCTACTATGCGGCTAGCCTGGGTGAAGTGTTCTTTAACCAAGCAGTGCCGGGCGCTATTATTTACCCAGTGATTGCTTTCTTAGTTCTGCAAATCGCATTTACTATCGCTGCACATAGCAGCGAGTTAAGCACTCAGCAATATCTAAAACCGTCTATATTGGCTAGCGCGATCGCTGCGTTTTCAGTGATTGCGGTCGGTTTATTAACACTCGTTAAAGACACGACTATTCCATGGAGTGATTTCGCGCTTGAAGAAACCCTATATAAAAGCTTTTTGTTTTTCTACAGTTTAGTGTTTCCATTGTATTTGTTATTGGGGAAATCAAAAAAGCTCTTTCTTTGGATACTCGGAATATGCACACCCGCTTATTCTTTTGGTTTCTTGATTGGTGGTGAATATACCTATAGTTTAACTATTGGCGTTGCTATTATACTTGTAGTTATCGTATATAAACGTCAAGCCCACGTTTAGAAAACGAAAGCGGAGACTCTGTAACTCTCTAGTGTCCGCTGGTATACTCAATAATATTTAGAAGCGCGCGCGCACGCCAACACTTAATGAGCGACTGGATAATGGCGCATCATCTTTCAAGTAGGATGAATGCACTCGGGCTGCCTGATTTGTTAAATTATCGCCTTTTATGTAAATCGTCATATCTACATTATCTAGCTCAAGATAATAATTAGCGGACGCTGAAACCATCGTATAACCGCTGGTCTCAGTTTCGTTGATAGCTATTTTATCTTGTTTACTATTTCGAATAACTTCCATCTCGGTATGCCAATTGCCATATTCAAAATGAACCGACGAACCTAATCTCATCGGCGGAATTCTAGGCACATTAAGCCCAGAAGCTAACTTAGCTCTGGTGTAGTCGGTAAATGCTTCTAGACGCCACTGATCATTTAAGTGCCAATCTATTTGCGCTTCATAGCCATAGAGAGTGGCGTTTTGCTGAGCAAATACAACAACGGGTAAACCGTCAGCCTCATCGGCAGGCTCTCCAAAATTGGCCACTTGTTGATCAAATGCTTGGGCTGATATTAAGCCGCCATTACTAAAAACTAAGTCAGTAAAATTTTCGAAAATATAATTATCGATTTGATTATGGAAAACACTTAAGCTGGCATTCCAATCGTCGTTATTAAAACGATAAGTCAGATCAAGGTTATTAGAAATCTCTTTATGCATATCGTCTACAGTCTGAATAACAGTGTATTGCTCATTATTATTGACTATTTCAAAGCCACCACCAATTTCATAAGTGCCAGAACCTATGTGAGGCCCATACGCAAAAAATTCAGAAGCAGACGGAGCTCGTTCCGAGTAAGCGTAGTTAAATGCTAACGTATTGTCGTTATCAATTTTGAAAACCACACCAGCAGACGCAGACAGAGCGATATAATCGGTATCAGCAAATGCAATATTTTGCTGTGAATCACGTTCAGCAAAAAAATCATTATTTACCGCATGAGTTACTTGCTCAACTCGAGATCCCAGCTGCCATAGAAATGCTCCAGTTTTTCGCTCTTCCATGACAAAAGCGGCAAGACTATAGGTTTTAGTTGGGGGCGTGAAAGCTTCTTCACCAATAGCCTCAAAGTCACTATTGTTGTAATGCATTCCCACTATACCCTTCCAACCCAATATTGGTGAATGTTCGCCCCATAGTCTCGATTCAGTACTTTGGTTTTTAAACGTCGTGCCAACGTCAACGCCATCGATTTCAGAATGCTGATAGTCTGTAAAAGCGCTCTGCCAATGCACTGACTTTATTAAGCCATTCAAATTGTTCCAGTCAACAACACCTTGGTATCTGTCTTGTGTTAACTTTATGAATACGCCATCTTCTCCGGGTAAGCCATACTCAGAATTCATTCGTCCATAAGCAACAGCGACGACAGTATCATCTTCGATCCAGCCAGCACCCAGATTATACCCATCAGCGTCCATAGCAGAATTCGACAGTTTACTGCTACCACCTTGCTCATCTATATTTGCCGGTACCGGAATTTTATAATCGCCGGTGCTGCGATTATACGCGTCTATATGTAATGCAAAATCACCCACACCCGCATTTAAATCTGTTGAAAGCGTCTTAGCGTCAGCAACGTTGTCGTATTGCGCAAAAACTTCACCACTAATGCCTTCTTGGCTGGTCACTGGCAGTCGGTTATCAACAACATTTACTACACCACCAATTGCACCACTTCCATATAAAAGTGTTGCTGGTCCTCTCAGTATTTCAATTTGGTTCGCTGTAGAGGTTTCTGTGGATACTTGATGATCAGGTCCAACGCGGGATGCATCCGAAGCGCCTAAGCCATTTTGTAAGACTTTAATACGTGGACCATCCAAACCACGAATAATAGGGCTGCTTGCCACTGGGCCAAAATAAGAACTATGAACTCCCGGCACATTTTTGAGCGTTTCACCCAACGTTGCAGCCTGATGTTGATCCAATTCTTCTCCACTGAGGATTGTCACGGGTACACTAGATTCTAGTATTGTGCGTTGCAATGGTGATGCAGTAATTAATATTGTCTCTATGTCAGTTTCATCTTTCTGAATTTTTTTTTCTGCAGCGTCTGAATTAGGGCTTAATGCTGCACAAACAGCTAGGACTATCGCCGAGTATTTTATTTTCATTATGAGGTCTCTAAATTACAAATCAAAAGTCACTGAGGCATCAGAAGATACTCAGCATTAACAAATGTTTATGGATTGAATTTCAGAGAATTAAAGGTGGGTCTCTATTACCAAATTTGGCCCTAGATAAAGATTGAAAAGCCCAAGATCTTAATTTGATGGGAGTAAAGGTTTTTTGTACAGTCTCAAAAATTATAACGTTAATTGGTAAAGAATGCTCAAAATCAAAAGAACTCAAGCATAACTGACATTGTGGTTCGTTTTGCAAGGCGTGAGCGGAACTGTGCCATTGAGAGAAGACAGAAAACAACACGACAATCACCAGTAAATATTTCAATAGTGATTTTTGTTTTCTTAAATAGTGTGGAGTCAGTAATTGCATAAGTGTTATAATATAACGTTTAATTCCAGCTTTGTCGACAGCTTACTGTGTAAATTAACAAACTACTGGGAACGTAAGAATACGAACTCTTTTTGCTAAACAGCATGACGATTGGTTATCACGTTACAGATAGCTCATTACAACATGCCCCAGTTATTAAATAAAAAGGGAACTGTAAAAAGATCCCTTTTTATTTTTTGTGCACTATATTCACGGACTTAAGCTTACACAGTAAAGTCCAATAATAGCGAGGCGATCACCAAATTTTCACGCGTTCTTCGTGCACAAGATACAGTGCATCAGTTGGCTTCACGTCAAATGCAGTGTAGAACTCTGGTACGTTACGAACAGCCCCATTGGCACGAAATTCAGCAGGGGAGTGCGAGTCAGTATTAATACGGCTTTTTAATGCCTCATCACGGTATTTACCCGCCCATACTTGGGCAAAACCAATGAAAACGCGTTGCGTACCGGTAAAACCGTCTAATACAGGGGATGCCTCGCCATTCAATGACATTTGATATGCTCGAAGCGCGATGCTGATGCCACCAAGGTCACCAATGTTTTCGCCTAACGTAAATTCACCATTAACGAAGATACCCTCTAACGGTTCAAATGCATTATATTGCTCAACCAGTTTACCAGTTCTATTTTTAAATTCTTCGCGGTCAGCATCAGTCCACCAATTACGTAATACGCCGTCGCCGTCAAAGGTACTTCCTGTATCATCAAACCCATGACCAATTTCGTGACCAATAACCGCACCAATTCCACCATAGTTAACTGCATCTTCAGCTTCTAAGTCAAAGAACGGAGGTTGTAATATTGCAGCAGGGAATACGATTTCATTTGCTGTTGGATTGTAATAAGCGTTAACTGTTTGCGGAGTCATACCCCATTCAGTCTTATCCACGGGTTTGCCTTGTTTTGCTAACTCTTCAGCGTAAGTCACATCAGCAGCATTGCGTAAATTACCGAACAAGTCGTTATCCGATACTTGCAGTTCAGAATAGTCCTTCCATTTGTCAGGGTAGCCAATTTTCACCGTAAACTTAGACAATTTCTCAAGAGCCTGGACACGCGTTTCATCCGTCATCCATTCGAGGTCTTTTATACTCAATTCATAAGCTGAAATAAGGTTGTCAACCATAACTTGCATGCGCTGCTTGGCTTCTGGCGGAAAGTGTTGTTTTACGTAAACCTTACCTATGACTTCACCTAAGGTGCTATTGAGTAAACTGGTCCCACGACGCCACATTGGACGCTGCTCTTCTACGCCATATAAAACAGTGCTGTAGAAATCAAAATTTGCTTTATCCATTTGCATGTTCAATGAACCGGCAGAGGAATTAATCACGCCCCATTGTAAAAATGCTTTCCAATCGTCAAGTGAAGTTTCAGTAATCACTTTATCGATCCCTGCTAAAAAGTCATTTTGCATGATTATCATACTTTCAGGCATATCAAAACCAGACGCGGTTACAAAAATATTCCAATTGAAATTAGGCATAAGAGCTTTTAATTCGTCCATGCTCAGCTTGTTGTAGTTTTCAGCCCAGTTTCTCGCTTGTTCTTTTTTCATGTGTTGTTGAGCAATTTTAGTTTCAAGGGCTAACAACATTTCAGCATTCTGGGCGCCATTTTCTAAGCCCGCAAGGGTAAACATTTTTTCAATGTGGGCTTGGTATGCAGCAAGAATTTTTTTGCCGTCTTCGTCTTCTTTGAAGTAATACTCACGGTCAGGTAAGCCAATACCTGCTTGCCATGCATAAAGTGCATACTCGTTTGGTGACTTAAAATCAGCATATTGGAAAAAACTAACTGGCGTGCCATAACCATATTTAACCGCGTACGCGAAATATTCAACGAGTTGATCGTAGTTAGTAATATTAGCAATTTTATCAAACTCAGACTTTAATGGTTTGACACCCATTTTATTGCGGTTGTCGATATCCATGTATGAGCTATACATGTCACCCACTTTTTGCTCATCAGAACCATCAGGGTAATCGCCTTGTGATGCGGTATCAATAATAGCCTTTACATGTTCTTGGGATTCGTCTGCCAAAATTGAAAAGTTGGTGTAAGAGGCTTTATCTGCAGGGATTTCTGTTTTTTTTAACCATGTACCATTTACATAATTGAAGAAGTTATCACCGGGTTGAACACTTGTGTCCATGTTCTGGGTAAGAATGCCGGATTTGATTGCCACTGTTTGTTCAGCAGCTATTGGCGTAGTCTCAGTTGTTTTTTGAGCGGGGGTACAAGCGCCCACTGCAATAGCCACACTGAGGCCTAAGAGTGCCTTTTTAAGATGCTTCATTTTATGTCCTGTTGTTCTATTCTTGAGTCCTATATTACCTTATAGCCAAAGTGAAAAGAATCAACCACAAACACCAAATTGAAATAACTTGTAACATTAAACTGTCTGTTTGAACGTGTTTAATGGCCAAGGCTAGCTAAATTCAGTCTGATCTTGTTAATTCCCTCTGTTCAATTTAATGTTGCCTAATCGCGGAGTTATTTTGTATTGGATGCGATAGATATTTGTAAACGGTTAACGTGTATAACGTTAGTGTATGAGTTGGTTAGAATACAAATTTAACTAAAAAGGAAGAAATATGAATGCTTCAATTATTGTGTTGTTAGGCTATATAAGTTGGACGCTAGTATTGTTATTAGCATTGGCGTCATATCGCACTTATTTATCCCAAAGTGGCAAATTTAAAGGGCTGAAATTTCAGTCGGACGGTTCTGATGTGCCCGATTTTGGTAATCGGCTGACTCGTGCGCAGGCAAATTGTGTTGAGTGTTTTAGCTTTATTGGCGGCGTGCTCTTGTTAGCTATTGCAACTGATTCTACTATTATTACTAATGGACTTGCTTATATATTATTTGGGGCAAGATTGGGCCAATCCATCGTGCATTTAGTATCAACCTCTGATATTGCCATTCAAGCTCGGTTTGTGTTCTTTTTAATTCAGTTCGGTATTGTTATCTACTGGGTTGTGGGATTGTTGGCTAAGTTCCTATAATAGCTCCGACATGAGCGCGAGTCTTTAGGCGTTTAATCGCACTGTATGTAAATTGAAAGCAACCGGTGAACGGTTTAAAAATAGTCAAAGATTGTTGGATTTATTCGACAATCTTTTTTACGTTTGGTGTCATACTGGCGAAGAGTCAGTATAATGATGAATGAGAAATTTACAGTGGTTTGGTCGTTATTTGTGACGACAATAATCGCAATACAATAAAGCTGCGACAATAACGCAAATTAGAGCAAGCGAACGTCATTGCAAATGTATTCAAAAATCAGCGCACGTAGCTATAAGTATCAGAGACAATGTTAAGTATCGATATGTTATTCACCGCATGAGCTAAACAAAAAAATCACGGTTATTCGCTATTCAAATACCTATTTCGTATCCAATTAAATAAAGAGAGAGCATGTTTTCATTTTTTGAAAATCTAACCAAAGCGTTTCCAGAAATTCCACCCGCGCAGCCCCCTAAAGACTTCGTTGCATTCTGTCGTTATTATTCTGCGGGCATGTGGAAAGTCCTTATTTCTGTATCTGTTATTAGTGCCGTGGTTGCCATTTTAGAAGTGTCATTATTTGGTTATATGGGGCAACTTGTTGATTGGTTTGCAACTCGCGACAAAGCCACGTTTATTGCAGAAGAAATGAACAGCTTGATATGGATGGGGCTGGTTGTCATGGTCTTTTTACCGGTGCTAGTCATTCTTCAATCGGCGCTAACCCATCAATCTCTATTGGGTAACTTTCCGATGCGTATTCGCTGGCAAGCGCATCGCTATCTGTTAGGTCAAAGTTTATCTTTTTACCAAGACGAGTTTGCCGGACGCGTCGCTACAAAAGTGATGCAAACTGCTTTGTCAGTGCGCGAGACTGTGATGAAAATCATGAACCTTGCGGTTTATGTTTGCGTGTATTTTATCAGTATCATCGTGTTGGTTTTTTCTACCGATTGGCGCTTAAGTGTGCCATTAATTGTTTGGCTAGTTGTGTATGTGGTCATCCTTCAAACGCTGCTGCCTAAGCTAAAAGCAATTTCACAAAAACAAGCAGACGCTCGTTCTATCATGACTGGTCGAATTATTGATAGTTACACAAATATTATGACGGTTAAATTGTTTTCACATAACAAGCGTGAAGAAGACTATGCACGCGAAGGAATGGATGGATTCCTGCAAACGGTCTACCCGCAAATGCGTTTGGTTACTGTGTTGCAGGCTTGCGTTTGGGCAAGTAATTCTTTGCTGGTTTTTTCAATATCAGCACTAGCCATCTATTTGTGGGTGAATGGTGTGGTATCGCCTGGTGATATAGCTATAGCGGTTAGCCTCAGCTTACGTCTAAATGGTATGTCACAGTGGATTATGTGGGAGGTTTCCGCGCTATTTGAAAACATTGGTACGGTTCAAGATGGGATCAATACTCTAGCCTTGCCCTCGACTATCGAAGACAAGACTAATGCGCAGATCTTAAAAATCCAAGGTGGGCGCATTGAATTCAAAGATGTGAATTTTGCCTACGTAGCGAAAAATAATACCGAAATAAAAGTATTGGACCATTTGAATATTAATATTCGAGAGGGGGAGAAAGTCGGGTTGGTAGGACGTTCTGGTGCAGGTAAGTCGACCTTAGTAAACTTACTTCTGCGTTTCTACGATATTCAATCGGGGAAAATTACAATTGACAGGCAAGGCATTACCGATGTCACGCAAGAGAGTTTGCGCAGGCATATTAGTATGGTTACTCAAGACACCTCTTTGATGCATCGTAGCGTGCGCGATAATATTATTTATGGGCGCACGGATGCGACTGATGAAGACATGATAACAGCAGCCAAACAAGCTGAGGCGCATGAGTTTATCTTGTCACTAAGTGATGCAAAAGGCCGCACAGGTTATGATGCTCATGTTGGAGAACGCGGAGTTAAACTATCCGGTGGCCAAAGACAACGAATTGCGATTGCCCGAGTTATGCTTAAAGATGCACCCATTCTAATCCTAGATGAAGCAACGTCGGCACTAGATTCAGAAGTTGAGGCTGCTATTCAGCAATGCCTAGATAAAGTGATGCAACGCAAAACTGTATTGGCTATTGCTCACCGGCTATCCACTATTGCTCAAATGGACAGGTTGTTAGTGTTAGATAAAGGTAAGGTTGTTGAGTCCGGCAGCCACCAAGAATTGCTTGAAAAAAATGGAATTTATGCTAAGTTGTGGGCGCATCAAACCGGCGGTTTTATTGGTGTTGACTAACAGTAGTGATGAGCGTTTGGTTTGTGATGAGAGTACTATTCATGGTCACAAGTGTGATGTGTTGGAATGCACCAAGTCTATTCAGAATATCCCCTAAGTTTACAGGCAGTGGGGGTGAATTAATTTCCCGTAGATTGTTGATATTTTGAACGTTAACTACACATTGAGAATAGACTGTTGACTGCACAAATAAGTAATTTGCTAGATTAGTGCAACTAAGCGGCGCAAGGGACTTGTATAACTTGCTTGCATGAGTATAATACTGCTCCCTCCCTTATGACGCTGATGACTTCCTTTCAAGAACACAACATCACAAGGGAATTGTAGCTGAAAAATGTATCGCACGGATTTAGGGGTGTAGTTCCAATTGGTAGAACAGCGGTCTCCAAAACCGATGGCTGGGGGTTCGAGTCCCTCCACCCCTGCCACTTTTTATAGTGGCGTAGGTCCGACATAACGATTTAATTAATAGCTCGCGATTTATAGGCGTGGCTAGTTTAGGGTAACACTGATGAGTGAGAAGGCAGAAAACGCGTCTAATCCGTTAGACTTGGTAAAATGGATTATAGTAATCGCCCTTTTAGGTGGTTTGGTTTACGCATATAGTGCGTATGAAGAAATTTCGGTGTTATACAGAGCGCTAGCAGCTGTTACTATCGTAGTGATTTCTTTAGGTATTGCTGCAACAACACAAAAAGGCAGTAACTTCTTAGTTTTCGCGAAAGATGCGCGCACTGAAGTTCGCAAAGTTATTTGGCCAAGCCGCAGTGAAGCAAATCGAATGACACTTATTATTCTCTTAGCGACCGCAGTTGTCGGTGTAATGTTATATCTGATTGATATGGTGTTAGTTTGGGTGATTGGCTTAATTACTAACATCGGAGTGTAAACATGTCTGACAAAAAATGGTACGTAGTACAAGCATTTTCACAATATGAAGGGCGTGTTAAAAAGACGTTGCTTGAGTATATCAAAATGCATGGCATGGAAGATTACTTTGGTGAAATCTTAGTACCAACCGAAGAAGTCGTAGAGATGCGTGCGGGTCAAAAGCGTAAGTCCGAGCGCAAATTCTTTCCTGGCTATGTGTTAGTTCAAATGGAAATGAACGAAGACTCTTGGCACTTAGTGAAAAGCATCCCTCGCGTTCTTGGGTTTATTGGTGGAACGTCAGATCGTCCAATGCCAATCACGCAAAAAGAAGCCGATGTTATCTTAAATCGCTTGCAAGAAGGCGTCGATAAGCCAAGACCCAAAACATTGTTCGAGCCGGGCGAGGTTGTTCGCGTTACCGAAGGACCATTTGCAGACTTCAACGGTGTGGTAGAAGAAGTAGACTACGAAAAGAGTCGCTTGAAAGTATCTGTATTGATTTTTGGTCGCTCAACGCCAGTCGAATTAGAATTTGGACAAGTAGAAAAAGGTTAATTTTTTACTGTCATTCAAAATACAAAAATCCAGCTTAGTCGCTGGATTTTTTTTATCAATTTTTCATTGCTTAGCAAATTCCAAATTCCAAATTCCAAATTCCAAATTCCAAATTCCAAATGATTTAATTATTGTCGCTTTATTAAATAATTGTAATAAAGCAACTATCTAAGAGTTTCTCTTGTATCAATAGTCGGAAACACGAATTGTCGTGTTCAACTTAACTACAACGTTCCTTAAGGATGAATTATGAAAAGCGTAATTAATAACACAATGAAATTGGTTTCGGCGGTTTTGCTGTCTGTTGTCTTCTCAGCAAACGTAATGGCTGACCACCATGGTAAAAAAATGGATATTGTAGATACAGCAGCTAGTAATAGCGATTTCTCCACATTGGTTGCAGCTGTCAAAGCGGCTGGTTTAGTTGATGCACTGAAAGCTGAGGGGCCATTGACTGTGTTTGCTCCTACCAACGCAGCATTTGCGAAACTACCAGCGGGAACACTCGACTCATTATTGCTTCCAGAGAACAAAGCTCAATTAGTCAGTATTTTGACCTACCATGTAGTCGCGGGCAAGGTGATGGCAGCAGACGTTGTAAAAATCGACTCGGCTAAAACATTAGAAGGTTCAAGTATAGCGATAACAGTAAGTGACGATGGTGTCAAAGTTGATGACGCTAACGTAACAAAAACAGACCTGAAAACATCAAATGGCGTCATTCATGTAATTGACACTGTAATTATGCCAAAAGACGAGTAATTTATTTGGAGTCATAAACTAAAAAGGCTACCTCTTGCTAGGCAGCCTTTTTCACTTTAATTAAATTGAACTTGCTAAAAACGGTGTGTCTTATTAATATAGCTAGCTAGAACCAGTTCGCTTGTTTAATATGTAATAGCCTGCTAAAAAAAGCATTAAATGGGATGTTCAGGCCGCGCGTATATTGGTTAAGATATTAGCTAAAAGTATTTCGGCTAGCATTAAATAAACTTGAATAAAGGCTTGTATTTAATTCCCCAAAAGCCTATACTTTGCGCCCTTTTTTATGCATCGGGAAGCCGTTTGAGAAGATATTCTCTGTATCTTCAAGGCGTTATACCCACTAATAGAGAGTAAATATAATGGCGAAGAAAGTTTCAGGCTTAATTAAGCTACAGGTAAAGGCAGGTGCTGCTAATCCTAGTCCTCCAGTTGGTCCTGCACTAGGTCAACATGGTGTAAATATTATGGAATTCTGTAAAGCGTTTAACGCGAAAACAGAAGCTCTAGAAAAAGGCTCTCCAGTACCAGTAGAAATTACTGTATACGAAGATCGCTCTTTTACATTCGTAACAAAAACTCCTCCAGCAGCTTTCCTATTATTGAAAGCGGCAGGTGTCAAGAGTGGTTCTGGCCGTCCTAATACTGAGAAGGTGGGTAAAGTTACTCGCGCTCAGCTTGAAGAGATCGCAAAAACAAAAGAACCTGATTTAACAGCGGCTAGTTTAGACGCTGCCGTAAACACCATCGCGGGTTCTGCTCGTAGCATGGGCTTGGTAGTAGAGGGTTAATCGAATGGCTAAATTATCTAAAAGAATGCGCAACATTTCTGAAAAAGTTGACGCAAGTAAAGAATACGAAATTAATGAAGCGGTCGCGCTACTTAAAGAGCTTGCAACTGTTAAGTTTTCTGAGAGTGTTGACGTAGCAATTAACTTGGGTATCGATGCACGTAAATCTGACCAAAACGTTCGTGGTGCAACTGTACTGCCAAACGGAACTGGTAAAGACGTTCGTGTTGCTGTTTTCACCCAAGGCGCAAATGCTGAACTTGCTAAAGCTGCCGGTGCTGACATCGTTGGTATGGAAGACCTAGCAGAATTAGTTAAAAAAGGCGAAATGAATTTCGACGTAGTCGTTGCTAGTCCAGACGCAATGCGTGTGGTTGGTACACTAGGTCAAATCCTTGGACCACGTGGTCTTATGCCTAACCCTAAAACGGGTACGGTTACTCCAGACGTTGCTACTGCAGTTAAAAATGCAAAAGCCGGTCAGGTTAGATATCGTAACGATAAGAACGGTATTATCCACGCTAGCATTGGTAAAATTGCTTTTGAAGCAAACCATATTCAAGAAAATCTTGAGTCATTGTTAGAAGCATTGAAGAAAGCAAAGCCTTCTTCTGCTAAAGGAACATATATACAAAAAGTTAGTTTAAGCACAACAATGGGTGCTGGTGTTGTTGTAAACCAGAGTTCATTAATTCAAAAAGTTTAACTAACTTTTCTCTTTAAGGTTGTGGGTTGGAGTTGTTTACGCCAAAAGCGTAAGTCAACTCCCGTCCAAGACCGCAGGCGCTGGGCAGTGAAAGAGGTAAGAGAACTTTCACACACTTCTAAAGAAGCGAATGCCATAGCTTAATACTACCTGCGCAGACGGTGGTTTCAACTCAGACTCTCTGGGAATGAACACCGTAGAGCGGTACAAGATATGTTTCAGATGTTTTCATCCAGCATATTGAGTATCAATCTGTAAACACTGATGAGAGTAAAAGTCGAAAGACTAAAACTTAATTCAGATTTTAAGAAGGTGAACTCAGTGGCATTAGGCTTAGCAGCAAAAAAAGAGATCGTAGCTGAAATAAATGAAGTTGCTTCTCGCGCTCTATCCGTTGCCGTCGCTGAATACCGTGGGATGGAAGTTCGTGAACTGACTGACCTCCGCAATAAGGCTCGTGAGCAGGGCGTATACCTCAAGGTAATACGTAATACTCTAGCTAAACGTGGATTGGCAGAAAGTAAATTTGCAGACATCGACAGTGCCTTAATTGGTCCTCTAATTTATGCTTTTTCTATTGAAGCTCCGGGCGGCGCAGCGCGTTTGTTCAAAGACTTCTCTAAAACAAATCCTAAGTTACAGGTAACAGCATTGTCAATTGGTAGCGGTCTATTAGGTCCAGAGAAATTGGACGCAGTAGCTTCACTACCCACCCGCGACGAAGCACTTGCAAGATTACTTGCAACCTTCAAAGCACCTGTTGAGAAATTCGTTCGTACTATTAACGAAGTTCCTAGCAAGTTTGTGCGCGTATTGGCGGCGATCAAAGAAGAAAAATAATTTTCTTTTTTGGCATTATAATTTTTAACATTCAAAAACCCAGGAGTTTAGAGAAATGGCTCTATCCAAAGATGATATATTAAACGCAATCGCAGAAATGCCAGTAATGGAATTGGTAGAACTGATCGAAGCAGCAGAAGAAAAATTCAACGTATCTGCAGCAGCAGCAGTAGCAGTAGCTGGTCCAGCTGCAGCGGCTGAAGCTGTTGAAGAACAAACTGAATTTGACGTAATTCTTACTTCATTCGGTCCTAACAAAGTTTCTGTTATCAAAGCAGTGCGCAGTGCAACTGGTCTTGGTTTGAAAGAAGCTAAAGATGTAGTTGAATCTGCACCAAAAGCAATTAAAGAAGGCGTTTCTAAGAGCGACGCTGAAGAATTGCAAAAAGCACTAACAGATGCTGGTGCTGAAGTAGAAATCAAGTAATTAGCATTTTTAATTACTGGCCTTAATTAGGCTCAGGCAGGTGATTTTTAATCACCTGCCTTTTTGCGCTATATGATATGCAATATTTCACCCTTTGTTTGCTATCTAAAAATGCGTTGGCAATTAGCTGTTAAGTAGTTGTTTTCATTGACATTAAAATTTAATTGATGATATGTGCTTAGGTTAATGCCCTATTAAAAGGGTACTGGAAGTTTGTTACACATGAAGACAGTACGTGTAGCAGGTTGGGTCTAAAATCAGTCGGCTGAGGAACCCATGGTTTACTCTAATAGTGAAAAGAAACGTATCCGTAAGGATTTTGGCAAGCGCCCGCAGGTATTGGAAATTCCATACCTCCTTTCAATTCAACTGGACTCATTTAAGAAGTTCATTGACCAAGATCCTGATGGTCAATATGGCTTAGAAGCGGCATTCCGCTCTGTGTTTCCAATTAAAAGTTACAGCGGTAACAGTGAGTTACAGTATGTAGCATATCGCTTAGGCGAGCCCGTATTTGACGTCAAAGAATGTCAAATCCGTGGTGTAACTTACTCAGCTCCTTTAAGAGTCAAGCTGCGTCTTGTCTTGTTTGATAAAGAAGCAGCACCAGGTACAGTTAAAGACATCAAAGAACAAGAAGTATATATGGGCGAAATCCCATTGATGACTCAAAACGGTACATTTGTGATCAATGGTACTGAGCGAGTGATCGTATCTCAGTTACATCGTTCACCTGGCGTATTCTTTGATCACGACAAGGGCAAAACTCACTCGTCTGGTAAAGTACTTTATAATGCGCGCGTTATTCCATACCGTGGTTCATGGTTGGATTTCGAGTTCGATCCGAAAGATAATTTATTTGTTCGTATCGACCGTCGTAGAAAATTACCGGCGACAATAATCCTTCGTGCCTTAGAAATGAGCACAGAAGAAATCCTTGATTTATTCTTCGATAAAACCAATGTTCGCATAACCGGCGATAAACTATTAATGGACGTTGTTCCTGATCGTTTACGTGGTGAAACTGCACAATTTGACATCATGGATGGCAAAGGTGAAGTAATTGTAGAAGCTGGCCGAAGAGTATCTGCTCGCCATACTAGAGCGTTAGAGAAAGCAAAAGTCACTGAGTTGGAAGTTCCAGCTGAATACTTACTTGGCAAAATTTATGCTAAGACTTTCGTTAATGAAGAAACTGGCGAAGTGGTAGTCAACGCAAACGATGAAGTAACGTTAGAAAACTTACTTGAGTTGCGTGAGCTAGGTGTTACTGAATTTGAAACCTTGTATATCAACGAGCTTGATCATGGTTCATACATTTCAGACACTATTAAGATCGATTCAAGCACCAATAAGTTAGAAGCGCTTGTTGAAATCTACCGCATGATGCGTCCTGGTGAACCACCTACTAAAGACGCAGCAGAAACCTTATTTGATAATTTATTCTTCTCTGAAGACAGATACGATTTGTCAGCTGTAGGTAGAATGAAGTTCAACCGCCGTTTAGGACGTGAAGAACTTACTGGTTCAGGCACGTTATCGAAAGAAGATATTGTTTCAGTAATGAAGCAACTTATCACTATTCGTGACGGTAAAGATGAAGTTGATGACATCGATCACTTAGGTAACCGCCGTATCCGTTCTGTTGGTGAAATGGCAGAAAACCAATTCCGTGTTGGTTTGGTACGTGTTGAACGTGCTGTTAAAGAGCGTTTAAGCCTTGGTGACCTTGATGCCATCATGCCGCAAGATTTAATTAACGCTAAGCCTATTTCTGCAGCTGTAAAAGAGTTCTTTGGTTCAAGCCAATTATCTCAGTTTATGGATCAGAACAACCCGCTATCAGAAGTGACGCATAAACGTCGTATTTCTGCTTTAGGCCCGGGTGGTCTTACGCGTGAAAGAGCAGGCTTTGAAGTACGAGATGTGCATCCGACCCACTATGGTCGTGTATGCCCGATCGAAACGCCAGAGGGTCCAAACATTGGATTGATCAACTCCCTTGCGAGCTTCGCTAGAACAAATGACTTTGGTTTCTTAGAAACCCCATATCGCCGCATTGTAGATGGTATCGTGACTGACGATATTGATTACTTGTCAGCGATTGAAGAAGGTCAATTCGCGATTGCACAAGCAAACGTGTTACTCGATGATAAAAATGCATTAGTTGAAGACTTGATACCTTGTCGTCATCGTGGTGAAACCACATTAATGCAAAAAGATGACATTACCTATATGGATGTGTCACCACAACAAATCGTATCAGTAGCAGCTAGTATCATTCCGTTCCTAGAACACGATGATGCTAACCGCGCATTGATGGGCTCGAACATGCAACGTCAAGCTGTACCAACACTAAGAGCTGATAAGCCATTAGTCGGAACCGGTATGGAGAAGACGGTAGCGGTAGATTCGGGTGTAACTGTTGTGGCAAAACGTGGCGGAACAGTTGACTATGTTGACGCGAGCCGTATCGTAGTTAAAGTAAATGAAGAAGAAATGACAGCCGGTGAAGCTGGTATCGACATCTACAACTTGACTAAGTACACACGTTCTAACCAAAATACATGTATTAACCAAAGACCAACATGCAATGTGGGTGACCCCATTGTGACTGGTGACGTGCTGGCCGACGGTCCGTCAACTGACTTAGGTGAATTAGCGCTTGGTCAAAACATGCGCATCGCATTCATGCCTTGGAATGGTTATAACTTCGAGGATTCCATCCTTATTTCTGAACGTGTAGCTGAAGAAGATCGTTTCACAACTATTCACATTCAAGAACTTAGCTGTATTGCTCGCGATACCAAGTTAGGTCCTGAAGAAATTAGTTCTGATATTCCAAACGTTGGCGAGTCCGCGTTAGGCAAGCTTGATGAGTCAGGTGTTGTTTATATTGGTGCTGAAGTGAAAGGTGGCGACATTCTAGTAGGTAAAGTGACACCTAAAGGTGAAACTCAACTTACGCCAGAAGAGAAGCTTTTACGAGCAATCTTTGGTGAAAAAGCGTCTGACGTTAAAGATACTTCACTGCGTGTGCCTAACAGCGTTCGCGGCACAGTTATTGATGTTCAGGTGTTTACACGCGACGGTGTTGAGAAAGACAAACGTGCGTTAGAAATTGAAGATATGCAGTTGCGTCAGGTGAAGAAAGACTTAGGTGATGAATTTGGTATTCTAGCTGATGGTATCTTTGCTCGTACTACGAACTTGTTACTTAAGTTCGGTATTGACCAAGCTAAATTAGACAGCATGCCACGTGAAAAATGGTTTGATATCACGTTGAAAGACGAAGATGCGCAGTCTGAGCTTGATCAAAGTGCACTGCAACATGAAGAAGTTAAAAACGACTTCGATAAGAAGTTTGAAAATAAACGCCGTAAGATTACTCAAGGCGATGATTTGGCACCAGGTGTGTTAAAAATCGTTAAGGTTTATCTTGCTGTTAAACGTCATATTCAGCCAGGTGATAAAATGGCTGGTCGTCACGGTAACAAGGGTGTTATCTCAGCAATTCAACCTGTTGAAGATATGCCCTACGATGCCAACGGTACGCCGATCGACATCGTATTAAACCCATTGGGTGTTCCGTCACGTATGAACATCGGTCAGATTCTTGAAACCCACTTAGGTATGGCAGCTCATGGCTTAGGTGTGAAGATTGACCGCATGATCAAAGAGCAAGAAGAAATTACTAAATTACGTAGTTTCTTAAAAGAGATATACAACCTTGGTGAATGCCATCAGGTGGTCGATCTTGATACTTTCTCTGACCATGAGATTAAGCGTTTAGCTGAAAATCTGCGCAAAGGTGTTCCTGTCGCTACTCCGGTATTTGACGGTGCGCGTGAGTCAGAAATAAAAGAAATGCTGAAATTAGCAGACATTCCTGAAAGTGGTCAGATTACATTATTTGATGGCCGCACAGGTAGAGCGTTTGAGCGTCCTGTTACGGTAGGTTACATGTACATGTTGAAACTTAACCACTTGGTTGATGACAAGATGCATGCACGTTCTACTGGTTCTTACAGTTTGGTTACGCAACAGCCACTTGGTGGTAAAGCGCAATTCGGTGGTCAACGCTTCGGTGAGATGGAAGTGTGGGCACTAGAAGCGTATGGTGCAGCGTATACCTTACAAGAGATGCTAACTGTTAAGTCTGATGATGTTAATGGCCGTACTAAGATGTATAAGAACATCGTTGACGGCGACCATAGAATGGAGCCTGGCATGCCAGAATCGTTCAACGTATTGTTGAAAGAAATCCGTTCATTGGGTATCAACATCGAGCTTGAAGAACAAAAACGGTAAGCGCATCAATTGAGCTTAAACAGGTTGGCCCTGTCTTCACTTAGGTGCATTCAGGGTCGTGACAATGACTCCGCTGGGAGAGAAATGTGAAAGACTTACTAAAGTTTATTAAGCAACAAAATAAGACTGAAGAATTTGATAATATCAAAATCGGTCTCGCTTCGCCGGACATGATTAGATCATGGTCTTTTGGTGAAGTTAAAAAGCCTGAAACGATAAACTATCGTACTTTCAAGCCAGAGCGTGATGGTCTTTTTTGTGCGCGTATATTCGGTCCAGTAAAAGACTATGAATGCTTGTGCGGTAAATACAAGCGTTTGAAGCACCGTGGTGTTATCTGCGAAAAATGTGGCGTTGAAGTTACCTTAACTAAAGTGCGTCGTGAACGTATGGGTCACATTGAATTGGCAAGTCCAGTTGCGCACATTTGGTTCCTTAAATCATTGCCGTCCAGAATCGGTTTAATGTTGGACATGACACTTCGTGATATCGAGCGTGTACTTTACTTCGAATCGTATGTCGTAACCGAAGCTGGTTATACAGAGCTTGAAGCAAGACAATTATTAACTGAAGAAGAATATTTAGATTCTTTGGAAGAACATGGCGATGAATTTGAAGCGAAAATGGGTGCAGAAGCCGTATTTGAATTGCTCAAGCAACTAGACGTAGCTGCAGATGTTGCCGCAATGCGTGAAGAATTACCTTCAATTAATTCTGAAACAAAGCGTAAGAAAATTACTAAACGTTTGAAATTACTAGAATCTTTCCAACAGTCTGGTAACAAGCCTGAGTGGATGATTCTTACAATATTACCGGTTTTACCACCTGAATTGCGTCCATTGGTACCACTAGATGGTGGTCGTTTCGCGACTTCAGATTTGAACGATTTATATCGTCGTGTAATCAACCGTAACAACCGTTTGAAGCGTCTATTAGACCTTGCTGCACCAGACATCATTGTACGTAACGAAAAACGTATGTTACAAGAAGCGGTTGATGCCCTTCTTGATAATGGTCGTCGTGGTCGCGCTATTACAGGTTCTAACAAACGTCCGTTGAAATCACTTGCTGACATGATCAAAGGTAAGCAGGGTCGTTTCCGTCAAAACCTTCTTGGTAAGCGTGTTGACTATTCTGGCCGTTCTGTAATTACCGTTGGTCCGACATTGCGTTTACACCAATGTGGTCTTCCTAAGAAAATGGCACTTGAATTATTCAAGCCGTTTATCTATGGCAAGCTAGAAGCACGTGGTTTAGCTACAACTATCAAAGCAGCTAAGAAATTAGTTGAACGTGAAGCGCCGGAAGTATGGGACGTTCTAGACGAAGTAATTCGCGAACATCCGGTATTACTTAACCGTGCACCAACACTTCACAGACTAGGTATCCAAGCGTTTGAACCTACCTTGATTGAAGGTAAAGCAATTCAATTGCACCCATTAGTATGTGCGGCCTACAACGCCGACTTCGATGGTGACCAAATGGCGGTTCACGTACCATTAACAATCGAAGCTCAGTTAGAGTCTCGCGCGTTAATGATGTCAACTAACAACATTCTTTCACCAGCAAATGGTGAACCAATTATCGTTCCTTCACAGGACGTTGTATTGGGTCTTTACTACCTGACACGTGACCGTGTTAATGGGTTAGGTGAAGGCATGGTATTTACCAGTCCGTTTGAAGCTGAAAAAGCTTATCGTACAGACAGCGCCGAGCTTCACGCTCGCGTTAAAGTGCGTATGACGGAAATTGTTGTTGCAGAAGACGGCACTAAATCTGAAAAAGTAACATTGACCGATACAACGGTCGGTCGCGCTATTTTCTCTTTGACGTTGCCAGTTGGACTACCTTTTGAAATCATTAACCAAGCGATGGGTAAAAAGCAAATTTCACAATTGCTAAACACTTGCTACCGTACGTTGGGGTTGAAGGACACTGTTATTGCAGCTGACCAAATTATGTATACCGGTTTCCACTACGCTATGATCGCGGGTGCATCAGTTGGTATCGATGACATGGTAATTCCAGATGCGAAGAAAGAAATCATCGACGCTGCAGAAGCAGAAGTTGTTGAGATCCAAGAGCAGTTCCAATCAGGTCTGGTAACCGCTGGTGAGCGTTACAATAAAGTTATCGATATTTGGTCAACGGCCAATGAAAACGTAGCGAAAGCTATGATGGATAACTTAAAAACTGAAACTGTTAAAAACAAAAACGGCGAAGACGAAGAGCAAACCTCATTTAACTCTGTTTATATGATGGCTGACTCGGGCGCTCGTGGTAGTGCTGCACAGATTCGTCAGTTGGCGGGTATGCGTGGACTGATGGCTAAGCCAGATGGCTCAATCATCGAAACACCAATCACAGCTAACTTCCGTGAAGGTCTTAACGTACTTCAGTACTTTATCTCTACTCACGGTGCGCGTAAAGGTTTGGCCGATACAGCATTGAAAACAGCTAACTCGGGTTACCTAACTCGACGCTTGGTAGATGTTGCACAAGATTTGGTTATTAATAACGATGATTGTGGCACATTCGAAGGTGTTAAAATGACACCGTTAATCGAAGGTGGTGATGTTGTTGAAGCATTACGTGAACGTGTTCTAGGTCGTGTTGTTTCCGAAGATGTAGTTAAGCCTGGTACTGATGAAGTATTGGTAGAACGTAACGTATTACTCGATGAAGCACTTGTTGATTTGCTAGAAATTAACTCAGTAGACCAAATTATGGTTCGCTCGGTTATTACTTGTGATAATGACTTTGGTGTTTGTGCCAACTGTTATGGTCGTGACCTAGCGCGTGGCCACATGGTTGGTGCTGGTGAATCTGTCGGCGTTATTGCTGCACAGTCAATCGGTGAACCTGGTACACAGTTAACAATGCGTACATTCCACATCGGTGGTGCGGCATCTCGTGCAACAGCAGAAAACAACGTACAAGTTAAAACAACAGGTACATTGAAGTTCTCTAACGCGAAATTCGTGCGTAACAGTGATAAGAAAGTGGTTATCATTTCTCGTTCAACTGAATTAACGGTTATCGACGACCAAGGTCGTGAGAAAGAGCGTTACAGAGTGCCATATGGTGCGGTGTTGAATGTTGATGATAATACATCTGTTACCTCTGGCGATATCGTTGCTAACTGGGACCCGCATAGTCACCCAATTGTGACTGAGCGTGATTCTAAGATCAGTTTTGCTGATATCGACGATTCAAACACAGAAATGCAACAGGATGAATTAACTGGTTTAACTCGTATCGTTGTTAAAGATCTTTCTAAAGCAAATGCTAAAGAGCCAAAGCTTATTCTTGATAACGTCGACTTCGGTCTTCAAGAAATTCGCTTACCAAGCTTCACTACTATCGAAACAACGGATGGTAAGTTAGCAAAAGAAGGTGACGTGTTAGCACGTATACCTCAAGAAAGTTCCAAAACACGAGACATTACTGGTGGTCTTCCACGTGTTGCTGACTTGTTTGAAGCGCGTAAGCCTAAAGAGCCTGCGATCCTTGCTGAAGTTTCTGGTGTTATCGGATACGGTAAAGAAACCAAAGGTAAGAAACGCTTAACTATTACCAGAAAAGACGCAGACCATTACGAAGAGATGATCCCTAAATGGCGTAACCTGAACGTGTATGAAGGTGAATCTGTCGAGAAAGGCGAAGTCATTGCAGACGGACCCGAATCTCCACATGATATTCTGCGTTTGAGAGGCATCAGTGCTGTTTCTAATTACATCGTAAACGAAGTACAAGAAGTATATCGTTTGCAAGGTGTAAAGATTAACGACAAGCATATTGAAGTTGTTATTCGCCAAATGTTGCGTAAGTGTATGATTACGACTCCTGGCGATACCCGTTTCCTAGAAGGCGAACAAGTTGAGGTTTCTCAAGTTAAGATCGCTAACCGTGAAATGGAAAAACAAGGTAAAATCCCAGCAGGCTACGAAACTCAGCTGTTAGGTATTACTAAAGCTTCATTGTCGACTGAGTCATTTATCTCAGCTGCATCATTCCAAGAAACAACTCGTGTGTTAACGGAAGCTGCAGTACAAGGTAAAGAAGATGATTTACGTGGTCTGAAAGAGAACGTTATTGTTGGTCGCTTGATCCCAGCTGGTACTGGTTTCTCGTATCACCAAAAACGTGCTGCTAGAAAAGCTGCTCAGTTTGCGCCGGTGGAACCATCAATGGCCGCTGACGAAGCTGAAAAAGCAATGGCAGAACTGCTAAATGCAGGCGACAATAATACTTAGTAAATCGACGTTAGCAAAATGTCTATAAATTGAAGCGGGGGGTATGTGAAAACATGCTCCCCGCTTGACATTACAGCCTTTGATCTATACCATTCCGCGACCCAATTTTGCCAATTACATGTTTTGGTGAAATTAAGTCGCGGTTTTTTGTTTTTGAAAGAAAGCGTTGATCGTTGATTTTACTGGGCTAACGAGCAGCAGACTGTATTTGACTCGGCGATTATTCGTTTCGCAAATATGTCTGTAATAGAACTCAACTAATATTCGCAAGAGCGATATAATTATTTGAGAATTTAATTTTAACCAGGAGCTAGTTAATGGCAACAGTTAACCAGTTAGTGCGCAAGCCACGTAAAAAGCCAGTCGAGAAATCGGGTGTAGCTGCATTACAGGCATGTCCACAACGTCGTGGTGTATGTACTCGCGTATATACAACTACGCCAAAGAAGCCGAACTCTGCACTACGTAAAGTATGTCGTGTTCGCTTAACAAACGGTTTTGAAGTGTCTTCATACATCGGTGGTGAAGGTCACAACTTACAAGAGCACAGCGTGGTACTTATCCGCGGTGGTCGTGTTAAAGATTTACCAGGTGTTCGTTACCACACAGTCCGCGGAACATTGGATTGCTCTGGTGTAAACGATCGTAGACAAGCCCGTTCTAAGTACGGCGCGAAAAGGCCTAAGTCTTAACGGTTCTCCGTTAGTAAGGCCAAACTATTAAATTAGAGTTTTGGGTTATACCTGAATTCCACGGAGAATTAAGATGCCAAGAAGAAGAGTCGTAGGTCAACGTAAAATCCTACCAGATCCTAAGTTCGGATCGCAGTTGCTTGCTAAGTTCATGAATGTCGTAATGCTCGACGGCAAGAAGTCCACCGCTGAAAAAATCGTTTACGGTGCCCTGTCAATTGTTGCTGAAAAAACGTCTAAACCACACCTAGAAGTGTTTGAAGATGCACTAGAGAACATCCGCCCTACAGTCGAGGTTAAATCTCGTCGTGTTGGTGGTTCTACTTACCAAGTACCAGTAGAAGTTCGTCCAGTTCGTCGTAATGCTCTTGGTATGCGTTGGATGGTAGATGCGGCACGTAAGCGCGGTGAAAAATCCATGGCACAACGTTTAGCAGCTGAGATGCTTGATGCACAAGATAACAAAGGTAGTGCGGTTAAGAAACGTGAAGACGTTCACCGCATGGCAGAAGCAAACAAAGCGTTTGCTCACTACCGTTGGTAGTCTTGAGTTAATCACTCGAACTTTACGGAAAAAGAGAGAAGTATGCCACGTAGTACACCTATCGAACGCTATCGCAACATTGGTATTGTTGCGCATGTTGATGCGGGTAAAACCACAACAACAGAGCGTATTTTATTCTATACCGGTATTTCACATAAAATCGGTGAAGTTCATGATGGCGCTGCCACCATGGATTGGATGGAGCAAGAACAGGAACGTGGTATTACGATAACTTCTGCTGCAACTACTTGCTTTTGGGCTGGTATGCAGCAGCAGTTCGAGCAACACCGCATCAATATTATAGACACACCAGGACATGTTGACTTCACTATTGAAGTTGAACGTTCATTGCGTGTTCTTGATGGTGCGGTGGTTGTTTTTTGTGGTTCGTCAGGAGTTGAACCGCAATCAGAAACAGTATGGCGTCAAGCCGATAAATACCACGTACCACGTTTGGTTTTTATTAATAAAATGGACCGAGCAGGCGCAGACTTTGAACGTGTAGTGAATCAAATTCGCAAACGTTTAGGCGCGAACTGTGTACCAATTCAATTGAATATTGGTGCAGAAGAAGAATTTAGAGGCGTAATTGACCTTATAAAAATGAAGTCAATTAATTGGAATGAAGCCGACAAAGGCGCAACCTTCACATATGAAGAAATTCCAGCTGACTATCTTGCGAAAGCTGAGAAGTATAGAACCGAAATGGTTGAAGCTGCCGCAGAAGCAAATGACGAGTTGATGGACAAGTATCTGAATGGAGAGGAGTTGTCCGAAGCTGAAATTAAAGAGGGTCTGCGTATCCGCACCCTTAGTAGTGATATTGTTTTAGCCTGCTGCGGGTCAGCATTCAAAAACAAGGGTGTGCAGGCAGTTCTTGACGCCGTTGTTGAGTATTTACCTGCACCAACAGAAGTACCTGCAATCAAAGGGGTACTAGATGACAAGGATGAAACTGAGTCGTCAAGAGAAGCAAGTGATAGTGCTCCATTTGCGGCTTTAGCATTTAAAATAGCAACCGACCCATTCGTGGGTACGTTAACTTTCTTCCGATGCTATTCAGGTGTTATTAAAACAGGCGATTCTGTTTATAATCCAATTAAGGGCAAAAAAGAGCGTATTGGTCGCATGGTGCAAATGCACGCGAACGATAGAGCAGAATTAAAAGAAGTTCGTGCTGGTGATATTGCCGCAGCGATCGGCTTGAAGGATGTCACAACGGGTGAAACTTTGTGCGATCCAAATCATATTATTACACTTGAAAAAATGGATTTTCCAGAACCCGTTATTTCTATTGCAGTAGAGCCAAAGTCTACCGGTGACCAAGAGAGAATGGGGATAGCGTTAAGTAAATTAACAGCTGAGGATCCATCCTTTAAAGTGAAGACCGACGAAGAATCAGGTCAAACCATAATATCTGGAATGGGCGAATTGCATCTAGATATCATTGTTGACCGTATGAAGCGTGAGTTTAACGTTGAATGTAACGTGGGTAACCCTCAAGTTGCGTATCGTGAAACTATTCGCAAGGCTGTTGAAGTTGAAGGGAAATTTGTTCGTCAATCTGGTGGTAAAGGCCAATATGGCCATGTTTGGTTAAAAGTAGAGCCGAATGAAGAAGGCGCCGGATACGAATTTGTAAATGCAATTGTTGGTGGCACTGTGCCAAAAGAGTTTATACCGGCAATTGATAAAGGCATCGCAGAACAGATGCAAAATGGTGTACTAGCAGGCTATCCTGTACTAGACATCAAAGTAACCTTATTCGATGGTTCTTACCACGATGTTGACTCTTCTGAAATGGCGTTTAAAATTGCTGCTTCGATGGGTTTCAAGAATGGGATGGCTAGCGCCAGCCCAGTGTTGCTTGAGCCGACTATGCAGGTTGAAGTAACCACTCCCGAAGATTGGATGGGTGATGTGGTCGGAGACCTAAACCGCCGTCGTGGGATAATTGAAGGTATGGAAGACGGTGTAGCTGGCATTAAGATTGTGCGCGCTAAAGTACCACTTTCAGAAATGTTTGGATATGCCACCGCTGTGCGTTCAGCAACGCAGGGTAGGGCGTCATACTCAATGGAATTTTATAAGTATGCGGAAGCTCCGAATAATGTCGCTAAGGCAATAATCGATTCCCGTACGTAAACAATTTTAATTTTAACTATAGAAGTTCGTTCGTTGCAATATTGTAATGAATACCAAACTTAGGAAATAAAGAAAATGGCAAAGCAAAAGTTTGAACGTAATAAACCACACGTAAACGTTGGTACTATCGGCCACGTTGACCACGGTAAAACAACTCTTACAGCGGCAATCACGTCGGTATTAGCAAAGACTTACGGCG